>Ga0268261_10002882_pt1:10000-12478 | contig 12478 bp, 3 predicted proteins | sample TergutNc150P1_FD_190353 | JGI IMG/M metagenome (GOLD analysis project Ga0268261, IMG submission 190353) | Nasutitermes corniger P1 segment gut microbial community from laboratory colony in Florida, USA - Nc150 P1 (SPAdes) (version 2) | ecosystem: Host-associated > Arthropoda: Insects... | reverse complement strand
TATATATATGACATTAGTAGCCTAAGGGTTAATGATTTAACCCTTATCCTGCTAACATGGAGAAAATGGTGAACTAATAATGCCAGCAAATAGCAGATGGGATTTAATTCAGGATTTAAAGGGTTAATAATGGTCAGATTTCTCTTCTGATATATAAATGTTTACTTTTTTGAAGATGCAAATCATTTGGGTTTTTATTACACGTGGATTGGTAAATAGTTATGATGTTTCAGAGGATTAAAGCATTTCTGTCTTCAGGGTTAAGAATTCCACTATTTCTTGGCTGCTTGTCCAAGAAAATAGAGGCATTTCCCTCCTCCAAAACATCAGGAACTGTTTACCACTTCACACAGAGTAACAATCAAGAAGAATGAATTTCATCAGCACTACTGGAAGAACCTCTGATGTTACACTCTTTGATTTGATTCAATAAAGAAAATTTTGGGAAAAAAGGAAAGTTAAAAAATAATTTCTAATTTAGGAAACAAAATAGAATTAAAAGTTACAAAGTAAATAAATTAATACTGACACATGTTTGACTCCAAAACCTATACTGGACACATTTGTATTCCAATGCTCCACACCTCTTTCCTCTAAGTTGTCTTTTAATAACAGGTTCTTTCAATGTAACTAGCTATACATCAATACGTTTATAATAACCGTTGTTGTTGTTGTTGTTGTTGTTGTTGTTGTTGTTGTTGTTGTTGTTGTTGCTTACAGTTATGTCATCAGTCATTTTTAAGTTTTGTTTCCAAAATTCTGAATGCCCAGTAAGCATAACATGTTTGATTTCTTTCAGGTTGACATGGTTTATCAAAGAAGTCAGCTTCGACCTGCCTATAAGAAATGTGTAATACATAAATTTGAAAACGGAAGTCTCATTGTTTTCTTCAGGCTCTACCTGGACCGCAGAAAAATTCCAAGGTAAGAAGTTGTGTATGATGCATTGATCTATGACCTGTTGACAGAGCTGTCTGCTGTGTACTCATGGCCAACTTATTCTATTTATTTCATAAGTGGATAGTTCAAATGTGAAAAATCTAGAATTAGTTACATTAAATAACTAGATATAACAGTACATTACAGATCCCCTAAGGTAAAGAAAGTGCACAATAGAAAAATTAGAGAGGAGTATACATATATTTCAATATTGCATGCAGTCCACTTCCAGTTAAGTATCAGTATATGAAGGCTTTAAAAAGATTTAAGATTCATAGCATTCATGTTTGTTTAGGAACTTCCAGAACGTTGAGGAGACAGCACGTGACATTCTAGTGAATGAGTTGATTGCCCCAAGAACTACAGCCTTCAAGAATATCCAGATTGATGCAACTAGCTTATTCATAAAACGTGAGTTTATCCAGTTTCTTGACTGACAGTTAAGCCAGTAGAATGACAGGCTGTGGATCATACAGCCAGTTAAGTTTCCAGCAACTACCTAAGTTTTTCTCCTTTGCCACAATGCCCAGAAAAGTAAAGGGGACATTCTAGTTTCTTATTTAAAGGGTATCAGAAGCTCTTATTGAGGGTGAGACAATGGTAAATCAGTCACACTGTAAGACTAATCACTACTGCCATCTACTTGTGAGATCTAGATTGTGAGAGTGTGTGTGTGGGTTGGGGGAATGGGTGGGTGTGTGGAGCTTCTGTCCATGCCACCTGTTGGCATATGTATCTTTATCAGGGTGATGCTTAAGCAAAGGAGCTACTTTATAGTAGCTTTACAATTGTTATTTTGCATACAAATGCATGTGAAAATTACTTCATACCCGGGACCATTGTCATGACTTGGTCAGAGTATTTCAAACAGGCCAGCCCATACCTTGCAACATGTTACGCACAATCATGCTGCAGACTATTACTTAATATTACATAATGCATATGATAGAACACTGAAAAAACAGACAATAATTTTAGTTTTATTTTAATGCATGTACCATGCATCTTTTATTGTTTTTATTCTTCCTTCTTCCTCCTATAGCACTATGGCCCTTTTAGTTTGGCCTTGGCTTCCTATTGCTTTTATTACAACCAACAAATGAACAGTTATATGTATCACAACACTATCTCTTTATATAATGTACACTCCTACTTGTTTCGACATTTCTATGTCATCATCAGGGAGTTTTACATTTGTGCCTTGCCAAGTTACACAAATTCTTAAGATTGAAGCTATCAAAATTACAATTCCATAAAATCATTAAAATATTATTTAATCATTGTTTACTGATATAATAAAATCTGTTCAACGTTATAATCTATTGTGCAAGCAGTGTGTATTTGCAGCTGCATATACAGTCCCTTGTTGATGTTGTTAGTGTGCTGTTCTGGCGTGTACACCAGACCAGCACACATGTAAGAGTATGCATTGCATAAAGAGATACTGTTGTGATATATAAATGTGCATTTATTGGTTGTAATAAAAACATTCACTTTTAAGTTTGCTTCCCATTTCAAAATGTATAATGTTAGAAATAT
>Ga0268261_10002882_pt1:0-7500 | contig 12478 bp, 3 predicted proteins | sample TergutNc150P1_FD_190353 | JGI IMG/M metagenome (GOLD analysis project Ga0268261, IMG submission 190353) | Nasutitermes corniger P1 segment gut microbial community from laboratory colony in Florida, USA - Nc150 P1 (SPAdes) (version 2) | ecosystem: Host-associated > Arthropoda: Insects >... | reverse complement strand
ACATAATGAGGAGCTGAATAATCTGTACTCCTCACCCAATATTTTGCGGGTGATAAAATCAAGAAGAATGGGATGGGCGGGGCATGTAGCACGTATGGGGGAGGGGAGAGGTGTGTACAGGGTTTTGGTGGGGAAACCTGAGGAAAGGTGACCACTGGGGAGACCCAGGCGTAGATGGGAGGATAATATTAGGATGGATCTTCGGGAAGTGGGATATGGGTGTGTGGACTGGATGGAGCTAGCTCAGGACAGGGACAGGTGGCGTGCGCTTGTCAGTGCGGTGATGAACCTTCGGGTTCCATAAATGCGGGGAATTTCTTGACTAGCTGCAGACCAGTTAGCTTCTCAAGAAGGACTCTGCTCTATGGAGTAAGTAAGTAAGTATGAACACCTTAAATCTTAGATATGCATCTTACATAAGATTCAGAATATTTATTATAATATCAGTAACTCCTGTGACTCAGTTATCTCCAGTGACACAATCACCTGACACAGGATAACAAGCCTCAGGTCACCTCCATTCGCCATTTACTCCAACTCACTTAAGTCAACCATATAATAGCAAGTTCTGATATTCTCATATAATATAATATAATATTAAGCTCACTGCCACACAAAAGAATCGGAAAGATGATTGGGGTATGCATTTTAATTATTTGTATTTTGGAAAGTATATAGTATAACAAGTTTCTAAACTATGGGTAGTTATTTGATTTTCCTGGCATCTATCTGCCTGGAGCAAATGACAGAATCTGCTATTGAGGTAGAATTGTGACATGGATGATGGCTAGCAGTGTGAACTTACAGCTGAATAAGGGATTAAAAAACCGCAGTGGGGTTTGGGCCCTATGCTTATCACATTCTCAAAATTCAAATTACATCTGTGTACACTGTGGCAACATTTCTACTTTTTCTCCACAGGTGGTTATGGCAGTTTCAGCTTGCACCCACATCTCCAAGAATCACGGCCTAATGATACCATATCCAGAGTGTCCTTGAATGTTATTAGTTCTAGCGGTATTCATGGACAGAATCTAGAAACCAACATCCTTCACACAACCAGTGGAGGTGGAATCATCGTTCGTAGACAGCACCAACCTCTCATGTCAGCAACATTTGCACCCCCACACACCATTCCTCTCACTTACACCACCTCCAAACCATCCACAACACATCCAGCAATAGCTAATCCTTTCACAGTGCCAGAACTGCCCATTCTACACCAGTTTCATAACGTGGATGCTATACTTAAGTCAGTACCTCCTGTGAAGAACATAGCTTCCAGCATTGCACTAAAGCATCATCAAGGTGAAAGACTTCAAGGGAACTTTACAGTAAACAGGAAGTGGATGGGTAACAGTAATAATGGTGGTAACACTGATCCAAGAAACCCGAATTTAGAGACTGGCTCTGTTTCGTCTGACAACCCGGAATGGATTGAAAGGCTCGATGGTACTAAAAATGTACAGCTCCAACATAGTTCTTATACAGAAGCATTTCCTACAAGGTATCACCAGCAACCTGTGAGGGGTGATGCGGGAGATAAGGGAAGAACCGGAAACAGCAAGATACCCTTAAAAGGAACTAACATTCCTTCAGTTGTAACATCAGTAGAATCATCTCTGTCCAGAATACATGTGAATAAATCTACAAGGGTAGAACCGGCAACACTTAATCCTCTGAGTGATGCTGTAGCAAATATACCATTTTCTGTAGTGACTCTGATTCCTGTGAGATCCAATTCTGGGGTTGGTAAACCTCTGAGACCAAGACCCCATATACCATCCCATGTAGTGGTTCAAATTAAAAATAATACTGAACCCATGGATGTAGTTTCAATTTCTGAACATGCTTTGAAGGATAAAGCAGGAGATCATCGGCTCTCTTCTTCATTATCAAAACCAATGGAATCACATGTAACGAATGGTGTAAAAGAAGCTGACATATCACTCAAACAAGAGGGAAATTTAACAGGATTGAATAAAAAGTCTGAAGAATCTATGATAAGCTTCAATCAGTCATCAACTGAGGCATTACGACACAAAGCTGGAAGCATAGCACTAGATCATAGACCACAAAGCAGTGACAAATATTCTACAGAGTTGCCAGTACATTCAGGAATAATTTCTTCACTACCACAACAGACATCATTGTCACCACTGTCACTAACACCATCATCAAAAATACCAACAACAGTAAATACCATTCTTATGTCACTGAACATAACACAAACACAGTCACCAACAAAAACAGTTCCACTGTTATCAGCAACCAGACCAATATTAACTTCATCTATACACCAATCAATGCCAGAAAGACTGACACAATCTATGCAACCATTGACATCAGAAAAATTAACATCATCTATACAACAACCGACATTAGACAAATTCTCAACACTTTCACCAAAACAAGGAACATCTTTAGCAACATCAAGTACTGTATCACCAGTAACCATACCATCATCATTATCTACACAACAACTAATCTCAGAAAAAGTCACAACTCTACCACCAAAGCAAGGAACATCTATAGCAACAACAAGTACTGTATCACCAGTAACCACATCATCATCTACACAACAACTAACATCACAAAAACTAACAACAGTGTCACCAAAGGCAGGAACATCTTCAGCAACGTCAAGTACTGTATCACCAGTTACCATACCGGCATCTATACAACTAACATCACAAAAATTGACAATAGTGCCACCAAAGCAAGGGGCATCTTTAGCAACATCAAGTACTGTATCACCAGTAACCACACCATCATCTATACAACTAATATCACAAAAATTGACAATAGTGCCACCAAAGCAAGGGGCATCTTTAGCAACATCAAGTACTGTATCACCAGTAACCACATCATCATCTATACAACTAATGTCACAAAAACTGACAACAGTGCCACCAAAGAAAGGAACATCATCAACAATATCAAGTACTGTATCACCAGTAACCACATCATCATCTATACAACAACTAACATCACAAAAACTGACAACAGTGCCACCAAAGGAAAGAACATCATCAGCAATATCAAGTACTGTATCACCAATAACCACATCATCATCATCGATACTACAACTGACATCAGAAAAAGCCACAACTCTACCACCAAAGCAAGGAACACCTTTAACAACATCAAGTACTGTATCACCAGCAACCACATCATCACCTATACTACAACTGATATCACAAATATTGACAACATTACCAATGAAGAAAGGAACATCTTCAGTAACATCAAGTATTTTATCAACAGTAAGCACAACATCATCTATAAAACTGAAATCCCAAAAACAGACAACAGTGATACCAACAAAAGGAACATCTTCAGCAGCATCAACAAGTACTTTATCACCAGTGACCACAACCACTTTACCATGGAGGAAAATAACACAAACATCAACTATACCAAAAACCATAGTCAGAAAAACAACACCATCATCATCATCATCATCATATTCTTTTTCTTCTCCTCCTCCTCCTTCTTCTTCTTTTTCTTCTTCTTCATCTTCAAGGATAAAATCAACACAAGCAACTACAATAACAACATTACCACCATCAATATTATCACCAAAGACAACAGTTAATGTGCATGATTCCATTTCATATACAAATCATGAGAGTCAGAATAACAAAACAGTCACAGACCAAATTAAAAATACCACTCATACAGTAGAAAGTACAACAGTTTTGCCAATTTCAACTTTGCAGCAAAGACCTTTTACAGAAGTACAGGAAAATACAACTGCAGATAGTAACAGTAATACAAATATAAAGGAAACAAACAAAAAAAATACTTCACAAATACCACCTCGGAATCAACAAACACTCACCACTCGAAGCCCTTCACATTCAACACAGACAAGTACTGTTCCAGTACTCAAGGATTCACATTCAACATTGCCCCCGTCATCTCAATCCACCATAATTCACACACCTTTCATCAACTTCATTCCTGTTTTAGTTACCCAAGACTCAGCTGATGAAATCTGGCACAGAAACAATTTGCACAAGCAAATAGCAAAAGTGGACAGCCCTGTACCAACAATGGAAATGTACTCAAATACCAGCAATGCTGATGATTGGATTGGAGGACAGAAAAAAGATATCACCAATAACAGTACTTCTGTCACAAAAAATATTCCAAAAATCAAAAACAACACAGCACTTAAGACTCCACAACTAAGAGACAAGAATGCCACAGAAAATGGACAGAATCAAAATATAACAATTCCAATTTTAAAACTTCAGAGTGGCAATAACAGTACAAATGCAAAAGCTGAAAGTGCTGCAGAAAACCTAAGAAATACAATTTCCCCACCAAATGTGGTGAAACCATATTCAGTAATTCTTAACACTGATACTGTTACTACAACAAGCATAGAGATCTCTTTTGGAGAAAATGAAGGAAAAGTGACTGTGAATCCAGCGAAGTCATCACACAACATTGCAAGCCAGCAAGTGCACAGTGATCAAAGTAGCACTCTAGACCTGCCTATTACAGTGCCACCTGCAGTCATGGAAACGACATCCATTCACAAAGTTAAGGAAACAAGGCGACAGCCAAAAATGAAACTGACAAATACGTATGCACTTTCATCTGATAAACTAAGATTAGAACAACGTATGATGGACAGCATTGGTAATCTGAAAACAGAAGAAAGGGCAGACATTAAGTTGCTCATGCCAAAAGTAGATGCAATTATAGACACTACAACAACTCAAAATATCAACAGTGGTGAAGATGATGAAAGAAAAAATATAACTCTTATGTCTGCAGAGTATGAGCCAGGAAACTATAATTACAGCATAACTCTCAATATACCCACAACAATATTTATCAAGTTAAATTCAACAACAGAAAGTTCAGTACCAGAAAATTACACATCTGACCAAGTTTCATCAGCAGTGGACAAAACCATCATAGCAAATGTTAATAGTCCATCAAATGTCAGAACACATTTAACCAAAGATGGATCCCCACAAAATGAAGAATTTCCAGTTAATTTCTCATTCACTGTGGCAGAAGATCCATTGACACAAAGAACTAATGAGAAAACTATTCAAACAACAGAAGAAATTTCTTCAACACTCTATGATGTTCCTAAGTTACATGAAGAAATTTTTTCAACAGAAGATGAAGTGGCTAGCACCAGTAATGATACATTAGAAATATTTACAAATTTCACTGTCACCAAGGTAACAGGTTCCAGCAATTTGCAAAGTAAGCCACCACCAGAGAGTTTTGAAATGTCGGATGATGATATCATACGCTTACTCAATGCAACTAGAAACCACAGCATCATGTCTCAAGAAGTTGTGAACACACTCAGCAAGTATGCTAACATACACACAGCAATATCATCAAATAATATTACACATGACACTAGAATCAAAGTCTATGATAATGACGACAAACTACGCCATGAAACAACTGAAAATTACTTCGGTGAGAAAATAACAAATGTTATGGCTACAGAAGAAGCCAAGCTGTCAACTAAAGTAACTTTGCCATATGGAAGTGCAAGTCATGCAGGGATACCAATTCTAACCAAAATATATAATAAAGCACCCCAACTGTTTGGTGAACAAGTATCAAGTACTGAAGCAGCAAATCCTGTTAATACAACAGGTATGTAGTTTATGATATATTAACAAACTTATGTCTCTCTTTCTGAAGTTAGTGGTAATTAAAGACACATGCAAAGGATGATATGGGTACAGAGGGCAGCATAAATGAGGGAATGAAGAAATATGAGTACATATGAAATTTTGGTTTGGAAATCTTAAGGGATGAAGTCACTAAAGTAAATCAAGCATAAATTGGAAGATAATATTAAACCAGATCTTAGGAAGATAGGCTGTCAAGATGTAGACCACACTAAATATTTGTAACACTAATGAATTTCTGATTTTGCATGATAAGAATTTCTGGAGTATTATATTACTTTCAACTGCTCACAGAAGACTAGGCTTCTACCTAGCAACAATCCTGCATGAGCACACATAATATTTTCCCTGGGTTTCAGGTTGTCCCAACAACCAGAGTCTCCGCTGTGGTGATGGAGAATGCATTTCATCTCTATCTCGTTGCAATCAGCTGGTTGACTGTAGTGATGGGGTGGATGAACAAGGTTGTTCATGCGCAGACTACCTGAAAGCACAGTTCCTCACACGTAAATTGTGTGATGGTGTTGTTGACTGCTGGGATTTCAGCGATGAGAATAATTGTGGTAAGCTCTGTCCTATTATAAAGGGGTTGCAAATAATAAAGAGGTTTCTAAAGGGTAAGACTAACACTGCTTACTTGGGGATTTTGAAATGATCTTTAAAAAATATGCAGTGTTTTTTAAGTAATATTTTTGTACAGTGTGATATAACAAAATGGCAGCCATGTAAATGTTTTCTTAAACTTTCTTTCATGATGAAAACTAATGAACCTTGGGACATAGGGATGCAAAATTCAGTACCTAAATACATGCAGGTCTTTACCATATCTTCATGGCATGTATGAACTATTATTCAAAAGATAAACATTGCAAATAATGAGACAATGTGTCTCTACAGAATGTAGTATTTATACTGGCAATTTCCTGTCAAGAATGTATTTGTGTCTACAATACATGAACATTAAGGCAAACAGGAGTTAACGGCATAGTCTCTGATGCACTTAAACTTGCTGTTCATTTGCCCCACATAATGAAAGCACAGTAAACTTGTTTTTGGGTTCACAATGACAGATCTAGTTTACAAGTACAGAGGTGAAAAACACCAAAATTCTTGGGATTTAACAGTGCACAAGGCCAGCTGTTCAGATGCAATCCACAACATATCTCAGATCCATCTTCTAACTCCAAACTCATATTGAAGAAAATGTAAATTATGAATATAAGTCAATTGAAATAGGCATCCATTGTATATAAGAGTGTCATACAAGCAAGCTGTCAGTTTCATCACCCTGGTAAACTATACTGAATTCATTTAGACACATTCTTCATTTCATATGACAAACAAAATTATTTTCATCTTACATGGACTTTATGACATTCCTGTCCAGAATGGTGTACCCCCGGGCAGTTTGTATGTCCTAACTCCCAGGTGTGTGTGGACCAACATCGACTTTGTGATGGGGCACGAGACTGTCCCTACGGAGATGATGAAAAACAATGCGTCACTATTGCACAGAACGAGGAAACTGCGGGCAACTTCCCATACAACTCAGAAGGTAAATAACTACCCCCAAAAGGAAAAGTCTAAAAGAAATGTAAGTTATTTCCAAGTCCCTTGTATTTATGTACATTTTAACCCTTAGGCTACTAATGTCATATATATATATATATACACATATATATATGGAGCACCTATTCTTGATGTTTCTAGATCACACACAACGACGCACCACAGTCGGTAGGACTCCTCTGGACGAGTGATCAGCTCGTCGCAGAGACCTCTACCTGACAACACACGACACTCACAACAGACAAATATC
>Ga0268261_10002881_pt1 | contig 12479 bp, 9 predicted proteins | sample TergutNc150P1_FD_190353 | JGI IMG/M metagenome (GOLD analysis project Ga0268261, IMG submission 190353) | Nasutitermes corniger P1 segment gut microbial community from laboratory colony in Florida, USA - Nc150 P1 (SPAdes) (version 2) | ecosystem: Host-associated > Arthropoda: Insects > Digestive... | reverse complement strand
GAGGTCTCTGCGACGAGCTGATCACTCGTCCAGAGGAGTCCTACCGACTGTGCTGCGTCGTCGTGTGTGATCTAGAAACATCAAGAATAGGTGCTCCATATATATATATATATATATGACATTAGTAGCCTAAGGGTTAATTTACACTACATCCTAAAGTGGGCCTATTGAATGAGCCTCTCCTTTTGCTGATTGATGCATCAGGAGCAATGGAGGAATTCTGGTGGGAAAACCAAAGCACTGGGAGAAAAACCTGCATCATTGTAACTGTCTATGTCAGATCTCATGTGGACTGAACTGGGATTGATTGTGCAAGTGCCTTTCAAGTATTATACTGGCATCTGGTGTATCTGAGCTTTGGGATGGGTGGTCATTAACTATTACCATACAAACTTTTAAATTTGCTTTACGTATGGCAAGGGCATTTCCTGTCCGTCAGACAAAGTCTGCAACTGGTCATGTTACAAGTTGTGTGCAATATTTTTTTAAAACTACAAAGTTGAAATCAGAAATAAGATTGTTAAGAATGAGTCTATTTACCTGTCCACAAAGCAGTGAACCAGCCTGCCTGTTTCTTTTCTTCTTAGTTTATGACTTGTCATTTTTAAATTGTTTACTTTCACATTCATATTACATTTCTTGAAAATATTTGTAGAAAAATGTGCTACAGTATTTAGACTGGATTGTATGTAGTGTGCCTTCACTAGAGCCTCATGTAACTGGTTTCTGTGTATTGACACACAGCTTCTGCAGTGCGAAATAATTTATGGGTTGGTGAGAAGCTACCATAAAATACATGTGTTGGACAATAGTGGCATAGTAAGTCCCCTTTGGACATCATGGCATTGGGGGTGGGGGGGAGTGCATGTGTACTGTGGGTCAGGGGGACCCGCAAATATTTGGAATACAAAAATTCATTGTGGCTTGTTCCAGACTGGATTACTTTCTTCTGATAGAAGGCAGTACTTCGGATGCCTGTTTTGAGATCTGAGAGTAGCTGTGCTAATAATGATGGGGAACATTTAACCATGTATATATATGTTTGTTTTATCTCCAATAATCACAGCAAAAAATTGGTGGAAAATTATTGCAATGAATATTTTAATGCTATTGTTTTTTAGTGGTGTGGACATGTGTGATTTTTTATGGCTGTTTTTGTCTCCCAATCGGTGTTTCAATTTCAGCGCTGTTGAATATATGGAAAGACTTCTTTTATTTCTTGATTGGGCAGAACATAACATTGCATGAGGCTATGAACAAAGCAGATTTCCTAGTTTCTAAATGTCTAGTGTGCACGTAGTGTATATGTGTTGTTCTGAGTGCAAGACGTAGTAAGGCTGTTGGTGAATGTGATTGATTGCAAGAATAATGTGCAGAATGGATAATATCAAATAATAAGGCCACCTTCAAAGAAGAGACTTGAAGAACAAAATGTATTACAAGAACTGATTTCAGGCAGTGACTCTGTCATGCATTCGCAAAAAGACAAAGACATTTTACTCTTGTCAAAGTGACCGAGAACAAAACATTATAGACACAGACTACACACGGTGGATTTATAGTATGACGACCTCGTGCATCTGTAATCTGCAGATTTGTTGGTAAACTGGGGGAACTATGGCAAATTGAAGCACCAGTTACTATTAAATTCTGTACCCTCCATGGCATTTCATGCTCCTTGCTGTAGAAGATCAAATTGCATTTCCGAAGACTGACACTACTGGTACAATGGAAAAAGTAACACACAAACATATGTGTTAATATTACCATTGTTATTATTGAACTGTTGTTTTTTAAATAATAGGGATAAGGAAGTGTGGATTTTGCAGAAGGTTTTATGTGATAAGCAGAGGCATTTTGAAATTTCTTTGTGTATTTGTTCTCCATTTTGATATTTTGTGAAACACCAAAAGTAAGAATGACTGCTTGAAGAGATCTGTAAATATTTTGGGATTTTTGCGACCATCATGGGAGTGTTAACCTTTATTCTGCTGGGGTGGTTATATAAAGTATTGTGTATAGTTTAAAAAAAATGAATATTATTTGAATTGGAAAAGATAAAATTATGAAATAGATGGCATTTTGTGGACAATATAAGAGAGATTATACAGTATGTGTTAAAAATGCATTAGGTTTCCTTTTTGCCTAAATATATAAAATGACTTTCTGGGGGTGTTTTCCTATGTGAATGCAGGTCGTTAAAGATTAATAAGTATCCTTCAGAAGGGGATGTGTGAATGAGTGAGTGAGTGTGAAGTAAACCTCAGACTGTCCATAAAATCTATAGAAGCATTTTAAACAAACATGGTGAGTAAGGTTTTACATCTTTGAAACATACAAAATGTTATGACATACTAATATAAAGACTGTCATGACATAATGAGTCTGTTTATTCCCATTGGTCCCTTAAAAATACATGTGGGAAGTGTCACTCCCATTTGCCCATTAAAGGTTAGCTGACATGGTCACAAGACATGTAGCTGTCATTGAGATGACAACTAAACTTTTGTTTCAGCGCTGTATGAACCTGCTGGATGTTGGTGCCCGTGAATCTCTGAGTGATGTCATTAGCAAAGTTCTTCGTAAAGTCGCAAACCAACCAGAGGGCAAGGATGAGGAACTTGATGACACCTTGTTAACATGATTAGTTGTAGTTTGGGAGTGGGAGCTGACAAGAGACTTACACCAGTGTGATGAGTGTCAGATGCCGGATGATTGTAGTGTACCATTCCTGTTCAAACAGGATTCATCAGAAACATGTTTTGATGCCGATCATAGGCTGAAATGGAGTAAAGATGAGTGTCACTTTTTATCACTAGGGCCAGCAAGTCAGTCTCACAGTACATGCAAGCTGTTGTATTCTGTAGTTAAATTATTAATGTTTGTGTGCAAACATAATGTTTCATGAGCTGGGGCACTTCTGAGAAATTCATCTTTGTCTGTTTTTTTCTCATTTTATTTAACCCTTTAAACCCTGAATTAAATCCCATCTGCTATTTGCTGGCATTTTTAGCTTACCATTTTCTCCACGTTAGCAGGATAATGGTTAAATCATTACCCCTAAGGCTTCTAATGTCACATATATATATATATGACATTAGTAGCCCAAGGGTTAAATATTGTTGATGATATAGCTGATATCCATGTTGTGCCTCTATCTCATCCTTCAACTATGCATATCGTAAGCTTCTCATAATTCCTGATGTTGCTTTTATTCATTTAAGATATGCATATATATATATATATATATATATATATGTTACATTTTTTATAGATGAAATACGTATTTAGGAACCTGTGGCTCTGAATGAAACTGTTCCATTTAGAATCATACAGTAACCCCAACCTAACAGGACTCCATTTTGTCACACATGATTGCCGATGTTTCACTGGTCGAGGTTGAATTCCTCAGAAGTGCCCCAAGAAATGTTGTCTTGTGTCATATATAAAAGTTCTACCTGTGTTCTTTTCTGTTGTAAGTAATCATCTCGCATATAGCAGTCCCACTCCTGTTACAGGGGTACCTGAAGACTGTTAATGTATGTTTGCATACAAAATGTGTCTCTTTACATGTGCATCGAGTTTGTTTTATGTAAATGTGTTGTAGAGGCCAAGAACATAGAAATGAAGCATCGTTTGGTGTTTTTAATATCACTACTTCATTGTAATAAAATGAGACAGTTCCTTATTTACTTTGTACAGTAAGTTCAGTGGCAGGACATGTTTGTTATTTAGTCTAGTCCATTTCTCAATATGTTGTCATTGATTTCATTATGAAAAGTTGTGAGAGTCAACTTACGGTATTACGTGATGAGTAAGGTGGTGGATAGAGATAAAGGAAAGTAATGGAGACAACTTTTTTTATATTTGACACTTTTAATGGAAAGTCATACTCATGATGAAAATGATTTTGTGCTGTATATGGGTACTGATAGCTACAGCACATTCATTGCATGATGTGCACGATTAGGTCATGGTATTACAGTTTGTCTGCAGCTTAATACAGACATAACCATTTAGTTATTTTTCTTTTATTCAGTTTTAACAGTTGATGGTAAGGACGTCAGACTGCAGCTAACATGGTGTCCTGTTTTGTTCCTCAAGGTGATGGCATATTTGATGTGTTTAACATTATTTTGTTAAATGGCCTGAAATGTATGGAAATGAATAAATATGCTTCTTTGTCTTGAAGTAGTAACTGGTCAATCCTTCAGCTTGATTCTGTTGATCATTTTGTAGTTTGGGTATAAGAGGAAAGAAACTGGTAATCATAGCAAGAATAGGTCTTAACTAATGTACCTGGGAGGTTTGTGTCACAGCTGGAGCTAGTTAGCTAGGAAGGGGGGGCTCCACACTTTTTTGTCTTTCAGCTGAATCTGTGTTTACTTGAGGGCCAGATCATCATCATCATCATAAAAAAAGAGAGAGACTTTAATCTTGGGTTTCACCAGATTTCGTATTGTTTCAAGGGGACTGCATAATTAGCTGTGTCTGGCATGTGAATAAACAGATGCAGAAATGGCATTCTGTTTCCCTAGAGATGTTTGTTAACTTTTGTACAAGTACAGTCTACAGTAGGTTGTAGTATGACTTAAACTAGGGAGCTGGTTGGGAAAATGTATAACACTTCACACAGAGTAAACAAGTTATAAAAAACTAAAGATTGAGCAGTTAAGATTTTTTGTTTTTTTTCAAACTTCTAATCCATGTCAACTGTTCTTTGAACACCCAACATTCAGAATCAACTTTTTTGCTTCTTATTGCTCCTAACATTACATTTTGCAGCTAGAGAATGTACTGAATGCAACTCCCCTCCCCTTATATACAGATCATTTTAAAATGATCTTATAAGTCAAATAACCAGGCAGCAGACCTCAGCAAGAAGGGTACTACTAAATGGCGAGATGCCTGTATGTTTGCTTTATACTGGTTATGCCATTAGATATATGTAAATGTTACAGCATTGTCATTTAACATTATAGTTGCTTTACTAATTCAGACATTTCTGGAAATGTTTTATATGGTGATATGCCATGACACACAAACATCTTCATATATTTGATCAAAAATGATTGCAAACTAGAAGTAAGAGATTTCCACGTGACATGAATTTTGTGGAGCCCAAAGATGGGCTGTAAATTCTTCAGTTGCACAACAAACTTAAAGTTAGTTTCCTGGCAGATTTCATATTTGAATAGTTTGCTACTGGGCATGCGGTGGGAATTCGTGGACACAAGCGTGGAGTCCACGTATACCTTGCGTTCATGTTTTAGCATTTAGATGATCATGCAAAGTATAAATGACATATGGAAGTTCATGGCCAGGGATCCAGCCTTGCAGTATACAGTACCAAAAACTTCAAAGAGGCAATATCTCTTACAGTAAGGGTTCAGAGTTTACTGCTGCAGTATGAAAATACTGTGAATGAGGATCTGATATGCCTAAACAATCTCTACCACATCACTTACATCTTGCTGTGAAAACTGGCAACCATAGATACCGGCAAGTGTGTGTTCTCCATTAGGTCCATGACAGGATAGCGGGAACAGTAAAATTACATTGTTATATATGTTAGGTACAGCTCCTTCCTGGGCACAGTCATTCTTGAGAAGCTAGTAATTCTGCAGCTAGTGGAGAAACCCCCACACATGCTGTGAACTTGAAGATCAGTGCCATGTTCACAGGAGACTGCCACTTGTTTATCCTGAGCCAGATTACTTCAGTCCATTCCCTTGCAGCTGATCTCTGTAACATCCATTTTAATAACAATGTCTTTCCATCTCTCACTAGGTCTTAAATGTGGTTTCTGTCCTTCATGTTTTGACTCCAAAACCCTGTATCCATTTCATTTCTGCCCCATGTGTGCCATATGCCTTCCCCATTTTATCTATCCCCCTTGACTTATTTACCCACAAAATTATTATGTGTACTTAGGCTATTAATTGTATATCTGCTCCAATTCAACATAAAATTGTCATTTGTCATCACTTTTATCCTCAGTTGGGGCATGTGCATTCAAAGCATTAATGATGCTAGTGACCTTTTACCACTGTATTGACACCAAATCAGTGAGACTCTGCTGTCTTAACTGCTAATATGATTTTTTTATGTGGAAAGAATAATGTCCCTCTGATGTGTTTCAGTACCTTTCCCATAGAAAAAAGTATAATCCTCTACTTGTTCACTGCTGCCCTCGTCCCATCCGACCTCCTGTTCTCCACAAAATTAAACCTATACTTTGCCAGTTTTCATGCAGCTGTCTGCAGTGACCCTGGCCTGTAAAGACTGCCCACAATCCAAGTTTCAAATCTAATGTCCTGTTTGCATTGCTTAGGTGTGCCCAGAGATTCTATCCAAGTCGAAGTCCCTTTGTAACATTTCATAACATGTTGATTTTTTATGGGAGCAAATTGTCACCCCTCACCCAACCCCCAAGCTGGGTGGTCAACCCTTATCAGTTGTCTGTGTCCACTTAGTATAGCTGGAGTTGTCCTCTGTCTGGAGGTTGTCTCTGTCATCTACAGTCTGAGGACATGCCTTGCTGTAGGGATGAAGGCTTCCTTAACATGGGGCATTCGTAAGCTACTGATTGTATTTCTCAGGTACCGAGAGCCCTCCCAGTATACAAACATTGAGAAGCAATTTTGACATCCATTTTCTTTCTTCTTATTTTGTGAGCATTTATTAATTGTGGTATCCTTGCTATTACATTAACTACAATAATTCTTATCTCTCTTCCCTAGGTAAATGCAGTAGTAAAAAGCAGACTTAAACGTCTGAGGGCTGAAGATGCTGTGGGGGGCTGTACAGATGATACATGTTTGCAGGACTGCTAGCAAATAATGATTGGTGACAGGTGATCATGTGGCTGCAGTCTACAGTGAGCTTAGTAGTAGGATATATTCAGGGAGCAGCATGCAGAACTGATGCATTAAAACAAATGGAGAAAGTTTAACATGTTTAAATGCAAATATTTTGAGTGCAGAATACATGAGATGTTCCACCGATGCTGGCATTTAGGGATCCTGATAGCAGCATTCGGTGAACAGCACTTCTTTGGAAGAGATATTTGTGTCACCATCGAGAGAGTGTCCCAACTTGCTCACAAGAGTTGTCTTGATGTTGTGTGACAATGGCTGTCCACATGTGGCCCATATTCTTCAGGACATCCTGTGCTTCCTGCACTGGAATGTGTTGACTATTTGCCATACAGACTGTACCTTACACCATGTGATTCACATATGTTGCTTCCTTCAAGAAAATGCTGAATACATAGAGTTGAGTTGAACAAAGACATCAAGGCTATGGTAGTGCAGCAGTCCAGGGAGTTCTTTGCAGTGGGGATCCAACAGCCAATGTGTTGGTGGCATGTCTCTCTCAACAGCCATGGGAGCTATATGCAATGTCATCTGCTTGATCGAAACAGGTTTCACTTGAATGAGCTTCAAATTGGGTACCATCATACTCTGTAACTAAGTAAGACACCAGCAATAGTTACAGAAATTGAGGCAAAGAATTACTTTTTTTATAGTGAAATAAGATTTTTGAGATGTATTCTTCAAGATATTTTGTGGTGGTGGCAGTAGGCTTCTGGGTAGATGGTGCCCTATGTGTAAGAAAGGTGCAGCCAGTTCACACTTCAGTTACCATAACCACTTTGTAGGTGGGACAACAGGAAGATTTCCACAAGTGCACCATTGGTTTCACATCCTGTGATTCATACTCCAGAGGGCCATCTGTGAAAATGGCTTGCTCTGGGTACTGTATCAGCAATCAGCATTTCTAAGAATAACCCTACAAGAGAAGATATTGTACAGAGTCAACATTGCAGTTCCACTGTTTGCCCTTTCACTAGTAATGTGTTCATACCTACACAGAACATAATCTGTCAGGAAAGCACTTTGTGCAGGATAAGGGTGTTTCCTACAGACATGAAGTGGCTACAGAGTGCCTCCTTTTCTTGATGTAAATTCAAGGATGTGAGTTTGGAATCCATTAGTGTTCACTGGATAATGTTCATGAGTAGAGTGTGGAATGTGTCTTGTCTTCTACTCCTTGTTCCATTTTTTTTTTTGTTGGTTGTGAACTCTGTATTCATATGCAAGTCCTCACATTGACTGGGGCTCCCTCCTGGACAATTTGACCCTGATGATGAAATGTCAGTAACTGCTTACCCAATAACATGGTACAACATCCTGGTAGACTTGTATCTTCAACAGCACTATTGTGAGACATCAAATCTAGCAGGCCAAACTTACCTGAGGGTCGTACATTCCAAAAACAAACACAGCGAGGCCTTTTTCAATGTAGTTTGAAGTCCTATAGTACCATTTATTTCCTAGTACAGTTGAGCTGATTAAGGACACACTACAATGAAGGTAAGTTACCGTTTTGTTGCTGAACCTACTTGAAATTAATAGGAGGCGTACAGGGACACAGTTTACTGAAATGTGTTTATTTATTTATAAATTAATTTTTATTTTCATCCTATAGATCATTACAAAATGATAATGGACATGTCAAGAGATTATAATAAAAGTAATAATACATGAGATTTAAGGAATATAAATTGCAAACTTATAAACAACATGGAATACTAATCAAATGCATCATACTGATATAATGTACAAATAATTATAATGTAAAGAGCACCATTAACGCAATTTTTATAGGTTAAGGATCAACAGTCATAAATTCTTCCACAGAATAAAAACTCTTTTCTCGTAAAAAGTTAATAATCATTTTCTTGAATTTCATTATGTAACACTTTTAATTTCATGACAACATTTGATATAAGTTTGTTAGATCTGAAGATCTGAATTCAGGTTGTTATGTTGGCTTGTATTGCTTTCACTTCCCATTCAAGCCAAACAGCAACAGTTTTCTCATTGAAATTTACTTTTAAGCAGAATTGAAGTTTGCTTTTTGTCTTATTTGCACACTTGGGGTTTATTTAAATTTTTTAAAGGAAATGGCCATTCATTTTTGTGTGAAGAAACAAGAATGGTTCATAATTTTTTGTAAATACTGTTGTATATTCTGTCTATGTGAAGTAAATTAAATTCCAGTGCCACAAAATAAACTGTATGTACAGCTTTGTCTGTGTATATTTACAATTTATAACTAATAAATGCACCATGCATACAATTAAGTATTAAATACATGATGCATTTGTTGGTTATATGCTGTAAATACTTGCAAAATGCATAGTACGTACAGGTTCAAGACTTTGTGAGTGTGTCCATGCATGCACATGTTCATATGCATTTTTCTAGGGAGGGGGTTCATAGCTTTCATCAGATTCTCAAAGGGGCTATGACCCAAAAAAAGGTTAAGAACCAGTGTTTTAAAAGGACACAAATTAACATGTTTTGCTTCAATAAGGGAACATAATGTTTAAAATATGGATGTCCCTTTTATTTTGCAAATATAAACAAATATAAATACATTTTGCTGTGTACTGTACAAATACTGAATACCCCTTAATGGCAAAGCATGATCAAAATATCAGTTCCTAAAAAAAGCCATAAAATCATATTTTTTCTTTCTGTAATTCACTTATGCTACAATGATAGGTCAGAATCTTGCAAAAACATGCTGACAAGAAGAGCAGCTGCACTATGTTGACTGAATGTTAGGCCAGGCAGCTGAAGTAGGTATGTAGCATGATTGGTAGCAGCAGCTAGCACTTCAGCCTTCTCTGGAACCACTCGCTCATGGAACTTGAGCAAATGGTGCTTCAGAGTGTCAAGATGAAACACAAGTACATCGTGAAGAAGAGCCAGATCATCTTTTGTAGCCAAAGTTGTCAGATGGCTCAGAGTCAGACATATCTGGAAAACCGAGAACAGGAATGTTAAAGATGCACGTGTACAATGTCAATGAAGGTACGATTCTGTTGGTGAATTAAAACTGTGTGACTGCTCCATGCAGTAACAGCTGTTCCCAAAGTGTGCTCTGCGGATCCCAAGGGATCTGCGACCAGTTCCCAGGAAATCTGTGGATACATTTCTGTAATGGCTACTTTGAAGAGGACTTATTTTTTAATTGAAGGAATACTATTTTTTTTTTTAAATAATCGTGAGACTTCTTTAATTGGCGATGGGTATTTCATATGATTGTTTGAATATCTAATTAAGAAACCCCCTGTACCCATGATGCGAGGGAAAATCAGTTAAGGTAAAAGTGGGCAATGCATTGTTACTTTGGTACTGGTATGTATTCAAAGCTATCTAAAATTAGTTCTGAGATGTAAATATATAAATTTGATATTCTTATGTCCGTGCACTGTAATATAATTCCAAATTACAGCCAATAAGATGCAACGTTTCTGGATTTATTTATTTTTACAGGCGCTCTACATGTTTCATGCGGTTCCTCTGCCCATCATCAGGAGCACATAACTGTACATACAGCTTCAGGTATTGTCAACCTAGCAGCTAGCAGCAGTATGTTATCAAGCTGAATGCTAAAGAAAAACTTTCATATGGCAGCTGTGTAATTATAGTATACATTCTTATAATAAAACCAACGAGATGCATTAATTTCTCAAATTTATTTTTGGAATAGAACTCTACATGTTTCGGACAGGTTTTCTGTCCATCATCAGGAGTCTAGTACTGTATACACAGCAACAGGTATATGTCATACAGGTTATGCTGACTGCTTGCTAGTGTTTCGGACAGGTTTTCTGTCCATCATCAGGAGTCTAGTACTGTATACACAGCAACAGGTATATGTCATACAGGTTATGCTGACTGCTTGCTAGCAAGCAGTCAGCATAACCTTTATGACATATACCTGTTGCTGTGTATACAGTACTAGACTCTTGATGATGAACAGAAAACCTGTCCGAAACATGTAGAGTTCTATTCCAAAAATAAATTTGAGAAATTAATCATCTCATTGGTTTTATTATAAGAATATATCATGATGCACGGTCCTCTGAATGTCAAATTACAGTATACAAAGATTGTTTTCTGAAGGCTATCATCATTCATCATTTCAGTACCCTAAATTAAGTGTCACTTCCACATGTCTGTGTATCCATCCTTTTATTAGTGACTGTAGGAAATTAGAAACGAAATGTCTTTATCACAAGAATACAACTTGCTGCTTCAGATGCAGTCTGAACACCCCATGAAAATAAGCAGCCTTGGTTGATTGTGCTCATGCTTTCACTGAAAGTAATGTACATAGCCAGTAAAGTGCTCATTGCTTCATCCCACATCCAGTCTGTATATCAGTAGTAACTTTCAAATTTAAAAGCAAACCAAAATAACAGCTGGGTTGCCCTGTGTCATGTTCCTAAGCACTTACTAAAATATACGCAGTAACAGTACCTGATCCAGGAGATTGTCACGGTGCTTGTATTCACTAAAATCTTCCATATTCTCTGAATTATCAAGTCCATTGAGTAAAGCAATCCATGTCACAATGTAGAAGGAACCATACTGCTTTCTACTTGATGGGACTGACAATGCTAAAGCAGCATGGATCCGTACTTTAAAATTTCGAACATCCTGCACCAACTTGGTTAAGGTACTGAACACTGTGTTCTGAAAGCAAAATAAATTAATCAGTTGGGTATACAAGATGATGCACATGCAGTGATTGTGCTTTTGGTGGCCTCTTTTCTATGATTACTTAGTACCATGAGCAGCCAGATAATTATGAGTGCACTTGTTTAAACATGAGCTACATATATTTATAAAGTGAAGTTGTATTATCTAAAATGAACCACAAATTTGATTGTCTTTTTTTTCCTTATTTTATGGCTGGGGTGCAAAAATTTTTCAAAAATCTAGAAGGCACTTCACACTTCAAGGTGCCAGAAAGGTGACATGAAGCAAGTTTCAAAATGAGGGCCCTCACACATTAGATGCCTTTCTTCACCCCTATTTTATGGTATCATAATAGGTGGATGAACAACGTCCCACCTGCAGACTAGCTCCATCAATGTACTTGTTAATTCCTTACCTTCCTGAATAAGAATTTGTGAGGTGGGAATATGTTCCACTTTTGTTAGTCATTTTCTTTTGCAGAATGTGAATCATGGTAGCTGTATAAAATCTGTATTTACTGTTCCACTTGACAGGGGTAAGAAACAAAACACTGCAACTAGTGTAAAAACTGATGAGTTACATCTTTGAAATACAGCATGTGAAGCATTTTTTTAGAGCATTAGACATTGCAGATATGATATGCTGAATGTCAAATGCAATGTAGCCCAAAAACAAGGGATATGCCAAATTTCTGAATTTCTAACTCCCTAGTGGTCTCCATACATCTGTTAGTTTGGAGCCACCAAACTAAATTCTGATGTGTGTACATTTAACACAGATTGTTGTATGTTAACCCTTAGGTGACTAATGTCATATATATATATGGAGCACCCATTCTTGATGTTTCTAGATCACACACAACGACGCAGCACAGTCGGTAGGACTCCTCTGGACGAGTGATCAGCTCGTCGCAAA
>Ga0268261_10002880_pt1 | contig 12481 bp, 9 predicted proteins | sample TergutNc150P1_FD_190353 | JGI IMG/M metagenome (GOLD analysis project Ga0268261, IMG submission 190353) | Nasutitermes corniger P1 segment gut microbial community from laboratory colony in Florida, USA - Nc150 P1 (SPAdes) (version 2) | ecosystem: Host-associated > Arthropoda: Insects > Digestive... | reverse complement strand
CGCTCGCCTGCTGAGATCTTGGGTTCAAATCCCACCGGGGGCATGGATATTTGTCTGTTGTGAGTGTCGTGTGTTGTCAGGTAGAGGTCTCTGCGACGAGCTGATCACTCGTCCAGAGGAGTCCTACTGACTGTGCTGCGTCGTTGTGTGTGATCTAGAAACATCAAGAATGGGTGCTCCATATATATATATATATATATGACATTAGTCGCCTAAGGGTTAAGAATGTTAGTCGTTATACATCTGCAAAAAATTTGAACTTTATACTTCCTGGAGATATATACAGGAATGTTACATCAGTGAACAGATGGGTGCAATGTGTATTCATATGCATGTAGCCAAGTGGTCCCTTATTCATCATTTTCTGCCCATATCTATCAGTAATTCATTCCCTTACAGAGTGAATATTTGGACATACAAATAAAGAGAATATTTTTATTCTTATTAAATAACTGCCCACTACATTTCACATATTCTAATTTTTAAGACATTAGTTTTTAAGCTGTTTCTTGAATCAGTATGGCAACTAAGATGCCAAAATTTGATCCATATGCTTCAATTACATGCATAAGAGCTACAGTGATGAATTTGGGACACTATCCTACAGTGTCCTTAAAAATCTGAAAACACTGAAATGTAGGAGAGTCTTTGGCAAGCTTTAATTCCTTCATTAGAATTAAACTGCTCTGGTTTCAAAGAAAACAGACAGCAATATTTCTAACAAACCTGATAAGCAAACTGCCAAACACCTTCTAAACTAGATCGGCAGTTCACAGGCACATAGTTCTCTGAGAACAACGTTATAATATGTTGATCAGGATTTAATTCCCGGCAGACTCTTTCAACTGTTGGCTCTTCATCACTAGCCAAATTCACACAGCCCGCTGAAAAAAAGAAAAAACTGTAATGGTGTGTACAGTGAAATCTCTGTCCATCATTGCCGCAGGTAGGCCAGGAAAAAAAGACAAAAAATGTGGTGAAAAAACCTGCTGCGGGAAAGCACTATATTTACTGTATACAATTCCCACATATTCTGAAGGGTATAAAAAATAATACCAGTGGGCAAACTACTTTTAGGTTGCTCTTTATGAGGTAAGGACACCTCATATGGATACAATATTCATCCATCCATGACCTAGAACCAGTGACTAAACCATTCAATGGATTTTCATTGAATTTCTTGGTATAGAAATTCTTTACAAAAATTACTGAGGAACAGTCAGTGTCGTGAAAATTGGATGAGAAAGGCATACTCTATTCTAGGGCATAAAGGAAATGTTGCCTGTACCGTCTACCTTCTTGGTCCAATTCAGAAAAGGAGCTACCTAAAAAAATTTATTTAGTTACTGTGTGTTTTGTGAAAACCAGTACAGTAAAAGCCACACTTTACTTATGGGTGTACTTCAGTGCAAGGGCTGTGACAATAATGCTCTTAAGCATTGGTGAGATTATGAAAGTTAGCAAAGGGAAGGCTGAACATTTCTTACGAGCATAAATAAAATTATATTTGTGGGTATTAACATCCCTCTCAGCATCTCACCTTCACCCCTGCCACTCCAGCACCATCCATCACTTAGGAAAAGAGCGGCAGCATTTCATAATTACTCTTTTACAGCTGTAATTACCTGCCACTATGGGTAGTTTACCCACAGTTTATGTTCAAAAAACATAACATTGTATTCCTTACTTTCTTTCTCAAAAGTGAATATTCCAGGAATATTATGGGCCAGAACCATGAATTCTGAATTACTTAGAGCGTAAAAGAACACTTTAAGAAACACTGCAACAGATATAATCATAAACCTTTTATATGAGTAACTGCAAGGCATGTAGCATGTATGAGGGAGAGGAGAGGTGCATTAAGAGTTTTGGTGGGGAAACCTGAGGGAAAGAAACCACTCTGAAGACCTAAGCATAGATGGGAACATGTTAAAATAAATCTTCAAGAAATGGAAAAAGGGGGCAAGGAGTGGATTAATCTGGATCAAGATAAGGACAGTTGGCAGGCTCCTGTGTAAACCTTCATGTTCTATAAAATGCAGGGAATTTCTTGACTAGCTGAGGACTTGTTAGCTTCTCAAGATAAACTCTGTTCAATGGAGCTTGTTAGTTATTTACACGGGCGATTTAGTGGGACTAGAAGAACTAAACAAGAATGGCAGACAGGATTGATGGACAGCGGTTTTTATATTTACCACATAACTTCAGGGGTTATGCAGCAATAATGAAAATGGAATGTCTATGAATAGTGACCCAATGGTGAAAATGGTCATTATCTATTTAATGGAACCAATAATTCTACCTGTAGACCATTCAAATACACTTCTAGTAAAGGAATTAACTATGGCCAAATGATACACATATTTTTTACAAAAACTTCCAACTGACACAATGGTGCACCACATTATGAAATCTTCAATGTTCAACAGGTATACATGGGAAGACAATGTAGTGCCCACTGAATAATACAGGACTTCCACCAGTTTTACTCAGATAAACACTACAGGAGATATGGCAGTGGGATAGCGGGGTCCATATATTTACCAAAGTTCAAAGGGTAGTTTCACTGCCACCACTTAGACGTTAGTCTAACAAATTAATAGCATCGGGAAGCGCAAGGATAAACTAATAATCAGCAGAATTGTTTAACTTTAAATAATTAAAGTTAATATATTCTACGCTACATGATAGATTCTATAATACAAATGTAAAGAAACTAATAAACTGGCAATGAATTACAATAGAATAATTAATAAAGAAATAATTCAATGTTAAATAGTTATTCTAAAATAGTTTTTTTTTTTTGTTTTGAAGTTATCTTGCCTCTTAAAGTTGCAATCAAAACGCGAAAGGATTTGGAATTTAGTTAAATTAGTTTTCTAAGTGAGATCCGAAAGTTTACTCAACTCGACACAATATTTAGAATCACAAGTTATTTAAATAAACACAGCTAACACGTCTTACCTTGAATTAACAGAGGACAGAAGTTCACCATCATAGTTCGGCAAGACTTTGTAATATTTGCGCACTAGTTCAAATAAGTTTCTCGAAGTTGTGAATCTGTCTTTGCTCAAATTTCGATGATACGCGACAGCCGGTGCTCAGGTCATAGAGAGCGTGTTGATGAGTAGTGAGTGAGTGAGTTCAATAGCCGAATTTCAGTAAAATATAGAGAGGCAAGTTAACAGATCATAAATTTATAGAGTTTAACGAACTGTCATGTCACTCTAGCAGGTTCAGGAGTACTCAAGATATGGGGAACTATGAAGTATGCTGAGCAAGTGGTGAGTGAGTGACTATTCGTTTCCTGGTTGCGAAAGTAACAGAAATCTAAGTACTGTAATTTTGAATTACAGTTTCAAATTTGATTTCAGCATTGTAGCTTTGTAGTATTGTGGCACTGTATTATTGCAGTATTGTAGCTTTCATTACAACAACATTAAAATGGAACTTGTAAGATGTCATGATATGAAATGAATATACATGGCTCAGAATAAAGTCCAGTCATGGGCTCTGTTTAAAACAGCAAATCCAATGAAATTAACGATTCCATACAGCACAGAGCAAGAAAAATTCTATTCTATGGAACTTATGGATGGTTTAATGTTCAATTAATTATTGGTAAAGGTAAAGTTGTCCCTCTGCATGCCATCAAGGCATACAGTGGGAGCAGATGTACAGCTCCACTCAATTTTAACCTTGTTGTATGCTTTCTTCTGGGTAATTCCCCGGCGTCCGAATTCAGACGCCAGGGAATAACCCAGAAGAAAGCATACGACATTCAGAATATGGCAAAAGTTTGAAATCAAGAATTTTAACCTTGGCACTACATCATCAGGATGCTCGTTTCTTAACCCATTGGCATACACAGCCGCCTGTGAGGCGGCCGGGCTCGCTAGGTCCATTAATACACAGCCGGCTGTGAGACGCAATTCAGAGACCAACCCAACATCACAGCACAACAGGGGTATGTATTGAAGTCAATAAAAATTAATTTTGCATGAATAAAATATAAACGTACAAAATTGCCATTTTTGCCTAAAAATTAGTATTTATAGGTGCAGCATGTGTTATAAAAAGTAGTATGCCAATGGGTTAAATAATTACAAATAGTGACAATATCATCCATTTTTAGTACGTCCCATGGCATCCGTATATTATACCTCCTCAATGTTGCTAGCAGAGGAGGGCCTCCAAATATGGATGAGTACAACTACTGAATACACAGGCAACACAGGATGCTCCTTCAGCTTCACATGGCTTCATTTACACAATTTTGGCCCAAACATACAAGAAATACACAAAAATTCTATTCAATGGGTACCAGGGACTCTGTGCTTGGAAATAAAGCAGCCAGGATATGAGACTGACCACTCACCTCCACCTAGGACCAATATTAATAATCACTGAACTATACCTCCAATTCCCCTTCATGCATTCATGGTGTGTATAGGGATGTTAATTTCAACTTCCACAGAAATTCTGATAGATGCTAGAAAGTATGTTTATGCAAAAATAAACACAGTGAAATTGTCACAAACACTCTCCAACTTACAGAATTTTAATTTGTGGAATTACAAAAAATTAAAGAATTGAAAGAATAACATTCCTGAAATGTGTACCAAGCTTTTCACTGTGGAAATGAAAGAATAATGAGATGAAGGTCATGGAAGACTGCTGATGAACAATAACACAGGCAGTGGCACCATCACGCTGTGGCCAATCAGTTCCAGGGTGTCAAAGCTTGGACTTCAGTTGGACTCCCTTTTATACACATATGTAGTTGAGCACATGTAAACTCAATTCCAGCCTGCATGAAATCTGACTTGCACCAGACTTTCTGAACCATAACTACTGTGTAAGTTGGGGTTGGTCTGCATGCAGTCACGTCGCATAACCCAGGTGCAGAACACAATCATTGAACATGTGGTAAAATAAATATATGTGGGAGCATGTTAACAAACCAAATTCACATTAATGATGAAATTAAGAGCATAGTGAATTTGGGGAATGACTAATTACCACACATTTTATAATCAACTGTTTCCTGTTAACACTACAATAAAATAAAGATAAAATTAAATCTGAAACCCATAAATCAAGTTCTCACCCTTACAAATTACAAATTTCTGATATACATGACCTAAAGATTGTATATGAAATTCAACCACAAGTAACACATCCCACTTCATCTAAACTGTGTACTTACTTTCAATCTTTTCCAACACATTTACAGTTCTAACCATAAACTTAACACAATGATAACATTTATTGCTTTGAAACACAAATGTATAATTAACATGGTATTCTTCTTTGACAGCAATACAGTGTCCTCTTCGGGTCATTGTTTCTGCATTTATCTCAGTTAGAGTATTTTGTCCATTTTCCCAGGAAAACCATGACCCTCGAATTATAAATGGAATGGTACATCCTGAGACAGTGTGAACTGTAAAGAAAACAATTGTTAAATTAACTGATATGCATCTAACTAGTTCTCTCACAGAATCAAATTAATCGATACACAACACAGCGACATAACTGTTTTAATACATTTAAATATAATACTTTCACACATAAGAAACACAAAACATAACCCACCACATACTAAAACAAAGGCACACAACCTTCAGATGCCAATTTCATGACATTCACATTCAAGAAGAGAAAGAAAATTATATTGTGCAGAAGTTTCAATATATCTTTACAATAACTAACTACATAATACATACATGTATTCATTTACAACAATCAAGTGTTGAATCACAGAACTTGCATTCATAATGTTAGATATTCATGTACCTGTATGTAAGGAATGAAGGTTAACATGCACAGATAAAAATTTAGATTTTTATTGTCAAAAAAAAAAAGTATGTTTCACATACTTCACAGCTTGCAACAAAAACATCCTTCATGTTTAGATCAACATGGAACAATAACTTCCAGTAATAACTGTAAAATTTAGTTACAAAGTGAAAATCAAGAAACTGCAACACATGCCACACTATTCTCAGCTGAAAAATCCACACAACAAGCCGCTAGATCTGAGCAAATGTAACACAATGCAACTATAAATAAACTGAATATTCTAGTAGCCTACAACAGAACTATGGTACTGAAGCTGGCCTCAGGAATCAGCAATTTTGACATATATATATATATATGTGTGTGTGTGTGTGTGTGTGACAAAAAACAAATGTCATACACAAGCACTGTAAATCACAACAAATTTATTTATTCTGCTACGACATGTCTCGGCCGCAACACGCCATCCTCAAGGAGTGGTGTGTACCAAGGTTTCCAATAGCAAAAAATGTAGAAACCAGATACATCAATTTTACAAAACGGAAAAAAAAAAAAAACTAGTCAACTTTGTGTGTAATCCACATCCTTTATGAAGGCTTACTAAGGCTGAAACACGTCAGGCAAGAAAAGAACAAGGGATATGCAGCTCTTGGTTCATGGTGATACATATACAGACCTATGTATTGATTAGAACAGGGTAAAAGATGCAACATTTTAAAACTGTACATTACTTTAAAATTTATTACATAAATGTCTCAGCTCCTAACCGAACAAAACTTAGACCCATTAGGCTGTTCATAATACTACACAATCAGGTCCAATTACATGATAAATGGTTGCCGTTACACTATCCACAGGTGAAAAATCATATTAAAACACCTGCGTGTTAACTAGTCTGTAATTTGCAACAAACACACAAGTCACAATTTACAACCCTTTGTAAGAACTGAAGTAGATTAAACTTACGTTTGACACACAGCACTAACACAAGGAATACTACAATGTTCTTTAACGCCATCCCTAAAGGATTATGATTTTAATGAAAAAGAAACACATTGACTCCACCCCTACAACTCTAGCTTTTCAAGCGCTCAAACAACCTTCCTTTCCAACTGCACCGTTACTACCGTGCTGCCATACGCAGATCATCCGTGTCACACACCCATTGCCAGTGATGACATCGCAAGATCAATGTGTGCTACATGCAGCCTGATGCAGAAAACTAAAGTGACTATTTTCTGTGATACACACACCATGGTAGGTACGCCAAGGAGCTTACCGAACATCACGGTTCATCTCCTGTACACGCCTGTCCCGATGAAACGGTGCATTTCGCACATCACAGAAACATAAACGGCCATGGGAACAATACTTGCCCATTCTTGTAAGCTCCGTGATCAAGTACAGTTTGTTTTTCTACAGCACAAAGAGCAATTATCCGGTGGCCGATAAGCTCCGTGATCAAGTACAGTTTGTTTTTCTACAGCACAAAGAGCAATTATCCGGTGGCCGATTAACGCACCTGTTTCCAGCTCATTTTGCTGGAGAGCACTATGTAATGCACGAAATTGGAATGAAAAATATTTGTCTGATTCACAAGGCAGAACTACATTCAATGGTGAATTAGAAAATCCAGTAGTCAGCCCAGTAGTATCTCTGTTGCTACTCAGCAAGGCACTTTTTGTATATCACAGTAATTAAATTAATGAATTTTATCATGTTTGGAGAGATATACAAATAATGAATGGCTTTATTATGCGATTTTCTCAACCCTCCTGTTACTTTCATTATCTGTATCTATAAAATCATAAGATCCCATCAAATTTTAGGTATATTATAATCATGAAACTGCATGTTCCACTTAGTGTTTAGGACATTAGATTGTCTCACATCATTCTCATTTTAAGTTGTATCTTATGCTTTATTATTATTATTTACTTTTTTATGGATAGTATGTGTGTTCCTATTGACATATCCTGTATCCAATCTACTATTTTTATGGATGTATGGAATTTTTAATACAGTACAATACAATACTTCACATTAGTCCAAAATATGTGTAGCAGCAGAAAAAAGTGTAATAAGATGAAAGTTGTAAGAATTATTACCAGGGTTAAATTTTAATTACTATTACCCACATACTACTTGGAAGTAATTGATGCCTGTTTCATTATCTGAAATAAAACATAATACAATTCGTGCAGAGTGGACACAATCAAAGCAGTATTACATTATCCCACTATATCACATAATTTCTTTAGCGCTGTGTCAGGTACCAGTATGCATACATAATTCTTAACAATGTCTCTCAATGTAACAGTTACTGATGAAAGGCCATCTTCATAAAAAATTAACAGTACTTTATCTCCAATGGGAAGAGTATTTAAAACACAGGATTTTTCATATTTGATGGATCAGACAAGAAGAAGCTGGATATTGTTTCAGGTTGCTGACCAAAAAACTTCCCACATTTGCAAGGGGTATGGAAGTTTCTCCAGAAAATGTCTATATGTTGATTACAAATAGTAGATTTTTCATATTCGATTGAGCAAAGGAAAAGTAAATGGATATTCTTCCAGGTTGCTGAACAAAAAATTTTCTTTCTGGAAAGGTTTATGAAAGTTTTGGCAGGAAAAGCCAAACAGTTAATTACAAATGTTTGTGTTTCACATAACTCCATAATAAAATAGCAATTAGGAACTTCAAAACCATGGATCATCTATACGAAACTTAGGTCCAAATCATGGTTACATACATATGTGAGTGTGTGTGTGTGTGTGTGTGTATGTGTATATATATATATATATATATATATATATATATATATATATATATATATATACACACACACACACACACACACACACACACACACACACACACACACACATTAACTTAGATCAGCAAAAAATTCTTGAATATGGCCACCAGGTATGGTATTCTCTGCAATCAAAATGTGTTTAGGTGACAAACTATGTAAGAGATGATATAAGCAGTACATGTGGTACAAATGTGTGATGTAATGAAGAGTGCTTTGATATTAGTTTCATGACACATGTTCCCATTCTGACTTGTAATTATTGTTGCAATTATTCAGTTTTGGATTAAAAACAGTTTTTTCATGAGACAAGTTCACATAATTGTGGACAGTAACTGTTATGTCACTTGTCTATGAGTTCAAGGCTTATTCCCTACAAGCGTGAAAATTACACAAAACTGCCACCAAGCTTCTGCTGTGCAAATCATGGTTTGCTGGACAAAGGAAAAAGCTTTAAAACATTCTCACAACTTTTAAATATATAAGATAAACGGAAACTGTGCACATGCCATGAAAGCATATGGTGGGAATGGGCACAAAACTCCACTCATTCTTAACCTTAGCACTAGATGGAGGTAAAGATCAATATGATACAGGACACGGAGCACCTTGCAAAAATTAAAGAGATCAAGTTATAGGCGCATCCTTGAGGTGCTGCAATTTAACAATGTGGATGACTGTCTCACTGCCAATCAAACATGCCAGAACACAACACAAAGTCATCCTTGTTCTAAAAACACACCTGAAATAGCACACTTGTGAAAGGAAAAAAATCCCTAAAAAACTGGGAATGCTAGCCAATATGTCATGTAACATCTATCTCCTCTCCAGTTTCCAGATGTCTCACCAATGCCCTCATATTAATCACAGGGTGCACATGTGTCATTGTCATAACAAGTATCATCTCTTCTCTTTTCCAGTCAGAGTTAATTTTTTTTATAAACCATTTGACTGTGACATATGGCCACCTACGTAGATTGTAACTGAGATAAAAAAAAAAGCAGAAAATACTTATTTAAAATTAGATGCAAATAGTAAAATAAAGTCAGTAATAAGACTTTGCACATTTTGGAGGATATGGGGCAACAGCATGAACACCTAACATTTCTGAACAGGGAGAGGAATGAGTGGTATGTTACAGTAATACTATTAGTGTAGAGTATGAGCAGTATATCAAGTGAGCACGCCAATGTAAATAAGTACTTATAATTTTTAGACAAGACATCCTCATTGTGGATTCAATATACATATATAAAGGTTGTGTTTAGACTGTGATTATTCCACATCCTTCTTTTCTTTTACACATGCATATTTAAAACACAACGAGGATGTCTTGTCTAAAAATTAGAAGTACCTAAGTACATAGGTATGCTCAATTGTAGTTGTGTGTAGACTATGATTCTGCATCTTTTCTTCCATATTTGTAAACCGGTCTATCTTTAAGGAACCGTGCTCCATAAGAACCTAGTGTTACACAACAGTGATACATGTAAACCAGAACTTAATAAATACATTTCACTTCACAAAGATGGTTATAATTCTTGCACCAAAGTTTCCCCTCATTCTTTCTTTCTATTAACCCTTTCCTGTCCAATGTCATGCAGTATGTGACAATGTAGGACATGTAGGACCAATGAGGAGGTCAAATTAAACATGGGAGAGGATAAACCTTAGGTATGTTTAAAGATTTATGAGGTTTTGAAAGAAATTAAATATAAATGTTCTTTGGTATGAAATATTATGTACTCAATTTCATTCTAGGATTAAAGATGTTGCTATTCAAGTACCTAGAAGTTAAAGGGCCAGTACACCTATCTAAGCAAAAACACTTGTACAACCAACATATTCTCAACTGCAACACTATGGCAATCTCATAAAACTATCAACAGGTGACAAATTCCAAGAATTACAACAGCACTGTGTCTGCCAGATCCATCTGTCTGAAGTAATGTGCAACCAGGCAGATTATGAGGGTCAGTGGTGCCATGGACGGATGGTCAACAGATGTCTGCAAGAGAACATAAGGCATCCATCCTTTTTAAAGTAAATTTTCAATACACCAAAAAGTTTTCATGACAGTTAAGAATTCGTGATCTATTTCAAACCATCGACAATAATTATGGTGCTAAAATGATATTTAAAGTGCCTCTAGAAACATGTTAAACTCTCCATTTATATTTCCTTTTGTTTACATTAGTTTCACTTACTAGCAATGCTCTAAGCCTGGAACATTCTCGTGCTAATGTACGCAGTAAGCTACACGTTTCAGGAAGAAGTGGCAGCTCGAGGCAAGCAAGTAATGAATATAACCATCGACCTTGCTGCATGGATAAATCTGACTTCGTCTCCAACCACTCTACATGATATTCAAGAACTTGATGTATTAGTGGCTGAAATGAAGAGGTCTGCTTTAAATACATTCAGAGTTCAATATATTCATACACTATGGCATGCTTCACCAGAACTTTCAACAGTTTGTATTCTGTATTCTTGAATACAGGAAAGTTCCAGAAAAACTGATGTTTAACATATGTACCGGCTTCTTAATGAATACAAGGTGAAATCAACAATACAAATGTGCTCTTAAGCAAAGGTGAGAAATATTTATTTTCAAAAGCTATGCACACAAACTCTATCAATTAGTTTTGTTTTTATATATATGATTTGGTTCCTATAGACATGTTTACATTTACTTTGCCTGATCACATTAACCATTAGGGTGCAATAAACATAAAATATATTATGGATATGTATGCAGTTACAATAATTATGCATACCTGATTCATTGACAGAAGAATACTTAACAATGGCAGAACGCCACCACTGGAAGCTCCTCTTTCCACAGGTTCATTATCATTTCCAAAACACAGGAAGTACCATCCTGCTTCATCTCTTCTTCCTGGCTGATAAAGCAACAAGCCCTACTGCCTTTATTTAGGGAACTTGTAGAGGGTAAGCAAAAATTCCCACGCACATGTTACAAGTATGATACAGGTTGGAGTGGAAGTCACAGTGAAGGAATGTACAGTACAACACCAAGAGTGAAGCACAGTGCAACACTCTTCCTGCACAGGTGCAGAGGGACAATTTGCTCCTCCTGGATATATGTTATAAATTAAAAAGAATCCCTTATATTATTAAAAAGAGAATGGACATACAAGCGATAAGGTATGCAGTAAAAATTTTAAGCTGGAAAACCCCATGGGGAAAAGGGACACTTTAAAGGCCTAAGCACAGACTGCATCACAATTAACTGTTCAAGAAACAGGGTATGAAAGTATGGACTAGAATCAACCTGAATCAGGGCAGAGTCCACTGACAGGCTTTTTTAAAAGTGGTAATGGACTCTTGGGTTCTACAAAAATGATGAAATTTTTTTTTTAAACTGTCAAACACCTATCAACTTGTCAGATGAAACACTGCACCATACAGTTATGTAAATATGAATATTACAAAATGAGATTAAACTTTACCAGAAAATGCATAATTACCAAATTCCAGAAGGCTGACATAATTGATCACACCAACTGAACATCAACTTTCACTTAATCACTTGAGAGAAAATCTTGATTAATTTGGTATCTCAGTATAAGAGGGAGTTCAAAATAAGGGATTCTTACATATGTGTAACCTATTATTTTGACCATGTGGAAAACTCATGCACTGAGAAGCATTACACTTGATCTTCCAAAAATCAGTGATATAATAATTAACCCTTAGGCGACTAATGTCATATATATATGGAGCACCTATTCTTGATGTTTCTAGATCACACACAACGACGCAGCACAGTCGGTAGGACTCCTCTGGACGAGTGATCAGCTCGTCGCAGAGACCTCTACCTGACAACACACGACACTC
>Ga0268261_10002879_pt1 | contig 12482 bp, 10 predicted proteins | sample TergutNc150P1_FD_190353 | JGI IMG/M metagenome (GOLD analysis project Ga0268261, IMG submission 190353) | Nasutitermes corniger P1 segment gut microbial community from laboratory colony in Florida, USA - Nc150 P1 (SPAdes) (version 2) | ecosystem: Host-associated > Arthropoda: Insects >... | reverse complement strand
TCTTACCCACCCGGACTCTGCTGTACGTTTCAGTCAGACACATTTTTATTAGCCTTACCAGTTTCTTGGGGATACCAAACTCAATGAGAATACTGTACAAGGCCTCCCTCCTAACTGAATCATAAGTTTTCTTTAAGTCTATAAAGAGGTGATGTACTGCCTCATTGTGTTCCCATTTTTTTCAAGTATTTGGCGAATACAGAATATGTGATCAGTAGTTGACCTATTGCGTCGGAATCCACCTTGATGATCCCCCATAATTTCCTCTGCATATGGAATTAACCTTGAGAGCAGGATGTGCTAATACTGATAATATCTATTGCCAGTACACACACACACACACACACACACACACACACACACACACTGTACAGTGGAACTTTCTACTGGCTGTAACTTGTTTACTGCAGGTGGACTTTGCGGTCTGTCCAGTATAGAATGTAGGACAGACCTAAGAGTATCCTTGATATATAGCATAAGCAACCAAACAGGAAGTAAGTAGGAATTATGGTCTTTAAAATAATTGCCCTGTAAATCACTAAACAAAAAACGTAAAGCCAAACTTGAACACATTCTCTTGTCACCGCCTGTGAAACGAAATTAATAAACAAAATAAAATTAATTTTATCATTTTCTCTCCAAATAACACTAACACTTTCCATAAACCATGTGCTACAATTTAAATCCCCACTCCAGACAGTTTAAAGTTAAACTACCTTAAATAAACCAGATGTAACAAAACAGTAAAGGTGAAGTTCAACATGGAATAGGCCATAAAGGTCCAGAGGGGAGTAGAGGTATATCATTACTCTTTCTTTAACCTCGGTGCTAGAATAAGGAGGGTGGTGAACGCCACACCACAACCAATTTATCTCTGGGAATGACACCTGATACCCATCATACAGGAGGCAGGGTGAGACCCAGGGCCATTCTGGATGGGTGTGGAAAATCTTACTCCACAATGGGATTCGATCCCCGTACCGTCCAACCTGTAGCAAGTCGCTATAGTGTAATAAAAGCATATGTAGAATTTTTATATCTGTGAACTGTCTGCACATTATTCAAAATCAGTATGCACCATTATTGTGCAAATGTCTCTTGACATCCATATTGATATACACGTACCATGTGTGTGTATATCTCAATATATGTAATACGAGCTATCATATGGAACAGGTGACTCACTCATTACATATCTTGGTATCCCTATTTTTATGGGTTAACAGGTTTTAGCATAACCTACCCACAGAGCCTGCCACTAAGAGGTACCTTGGTACTGCATGACTGTGTGTGGTCAGCCTCACACTACATGACTGTGTGTGGTCAGGCTCACACTACATGACTATGTGTGGTCAGGCTCACACTACACTTGCTTCACCCTTGGGGAAAATGATGAGTATCAACTGAACAGGACGCTGGATGGGCCAGAGATTTGGCCTGGAAGCTCTGTAGAAGTGAAAAATCTCTTGACCCTGCCAGGAACCTAACCTCAATTACTCATTCATCTATCCAGTCCACAGCCTACCAACCGCACCAACTGCACTAACACAGCTCCACTTTTGGAGTCAGTCTTATCCTGAATATATGTCATGTTTGTAAGACTGCTTTTACAACAGCCACTTCTCATTTAGGAAGAAAAGAATCTTGAAGTAATATGAAAATGGACTAAAGCAAAATGGAGACAATGACTAAGCTTATTTTAACTTGTACTTTACAGTTCTGTGTGTTATTTAGCTACAAGCTACGTGCCTGTCACATGACAGGCCGCCATTATATTCACGCACTATTTCATTCTGCTTGTGTCCATTGTATAACCGTTTCTTAAGTGTGACTTCAGGCTTCTTCCATAAAGATGAGAACTGCAGTCTTCTGGGTTATTCTGCAGCGAATAGCGGCAATTTATTACCAATTCAAAATTCCCTGAACTTGTAGACGCAGACCTGCTCAATATACAACACAGCATGCAAGGCTGACAGCTGCACTATGATGTTCAGACAACTCATGCCTCACACAATGTCATTAAATATACATATTTTGCTCCAAAATTCATACAAATTAATGCAAGCCTGTCATTGGTTGACTGCCCTTCTGCCATCTGTAGTGAATGCACTATTTAAAATGGGAATTTTGTGATCAATTTGTGTGCTTTCCAGGAACTTAAACCTGCTGTAAAACAAGACCCACTTATATTACATCTCCCCCTCCTCCTTCTGCTGTACTACTGCAGCCACGACCAGTGCCACCCATTACCGGTGACACACATTACCAGTGGCACCCATTACCGGTGACACCCAATAATGGTGACAACCATTACCGGTGACACCCAATAATGGTGACACCCATTACCGGTGACACCCACTCTCCACATTATGTCCAATAAACAAATTACAAACATCTAACACACATTTTTATTAAACAAAACTTCCTTGATTAAGCAAATAACCAGATATATTTTGGCCATTAGGTGAAGCTGCAATTAATTTGTCTCCAACTGTACTGTCAACATTATAGAACACTAGCAGGGGTACCCGGCGTTGCCCGGGATGAGCAATGGCGAAACCGAAGAGCAATTTTGTGTATTATATAACAAAAAGGGGGGGGGGCATAATAAATTGTGGAAATGTGTCAGAGTGAAATATGCGCCATGTTACGTACGGAAGGGTCCACAACTTACGCAAAAGCACATACGTGCAAGAAGAAGAAAGCAGCATCGTGAATGAATACAGTGTCTTGTTCTACAATTAATAGGAAAGCAAAGACATGTAACGAAATTGGAATGTTACCGTCTGTTTGAAATGTCACTGAAGTTTGTTGTTTTCCCTTCAGGAGCCGGAATGTAAATGTTTGCAGGGTTTCCGACCCTCGAGCATGCAACATATAGTTACCCATGTGAAAAGCATGGATCACAGTGTTGTCTTGCCGTTCACAAAACATTTCCCAGAAAGGACGAAACAGGTTGAGAAGGTCAAAGAAGGTTTCATGTAAACACTGAGGCCCCCGACACACACACGTGCGCGCGCGCGCACACACATACACGTGTCTCTCAGGGTTGGCAGCACTGTGTTGTCATCCCGTTAGCGAAACATCTCGCTGGAACGACGGGAAAGGTTGAGAAGGTGAAAGCATATGTTGTCCGTAGACAGGGAACGGAAGAAGGATGGACGAAGGTTAGATAGGTTTTACGTTATCATTTGTATAAATGCAATGCAATTGCAAGTGCAATTCATTAGTCACTTCCTTCCCGTCTCATCAGGTTTCCATTTTCACACACATGCATTCCGTTCACTTCTCCGCGTTTTCTATGCATTACGCAAAGTGCACGTTACGTCCGTGACGTCACACCAGCAATGGTCGCATCACGGATATAACGCAGTAGCGGGGGCAGTGTGGCGTCGGCAGCCATCTACCGTGCATGAATCAGAGCCCGCTCCCGACAAAATAGGTCGAAAAGGTGAAATACTGGGGGCCCATACACACCCCACGGTCTCTTCCAGACCACGGGGGAGATGTGTGCAAAGTTTGGTTCCGATCGGTTCAGAAATGTGGATTTGTATAAGGTACAAACATATATATTCATTTTTATATATAAGATTAGTGACGACACACACACACACAGCATGGTGATCTAACAAGCATGCGATCTTGGCCTGTTCAGGAAGCAATGTGTGCTAATAATGATAATATCCATTGCCAGTACACACACACTGTACAGTGTAACCTTCTACTGACTGTACATTATTTACTGCATGTAACAAACAATGCATATGGACCTTGCAAGGGCCCCAGTACAGATTGTAGGACAGACCTAAGAGTATCCCTGGTATATAGCTGAGCAACCAAACAGGAAGTAAGTAGGAATTATGGTCTTTAAAATAATTGCCCTGTACATCAGTACACAAAAAACGTAAAGCCAAACTTGAACATATTATTTTGTCAACACCTATAAAATGAAATTAATAAATAAAATGAATTAATTTCATCATTTTCTCTCCAAATAACACCCACACTTTCCATAAACCATGAGCTAAAATTTAAATCCCCACTCCAGACAGTTTAAAGTTAAACTACCTTAAATAAACCAGATGTAACAAAACAGTAAAGGTGAAGTTCAACCTGGAATAGGCCATAAAGGCCCAGAGGGGAGTAGGTATAACACTATTCTTTCTTTAACCTCAGTTCTACAATTGGGAGGGTGGTGAAAGCCACACCCCGACCGCTTTAACTCCGGGAAAAAACCTGGTACCCATCATACAGGAGGTAGGGTGGGACCCAGGACGATTCTGGATGGGTGCGGAAAATCTGACTCCACAATGGGATTTGATCCCCGTACCGTCCAACCTGTAGCAAGTCGCTATAGTGTAATAAAAGCACATGTAGAATTTTTATATCTGTGAACTGTCTGCACATTATTCAAAATCAGTATGTACCATTATTGTGCAAATCTCTTGAGATCCATATTGATATATCATCTGTGTGTATATCTCAATATATCTTATATGAGCTATCATATGGAACAGGTGACTCTTTCACTCAATCCATATCTCAGTATCCCTATTTTTATGGGTTAACAGGTTTTAGCTTAAACTACCCTCACAGCCTGGCACTAAGAGGTACCTTGGTACTGCATGACTGTGTCATCAGCCTCACACTACACTTGCTTCACCCTTGGGGAAAATGCCGAGTATCAACTGAACAGGAGGCTGGATGGGCCAGAGATTTGGCCTGAAGGCTCTATAGAAGTGAAAAATCTCTTGACCCTGCCAGGAACCTAACCTCAATTACTCATTCATCTATTCAGTCCACAGCCTACCAACCGCACCAACTGCACCAACACAGCTCCACTTTTAGAGTCAGTTTTATCCTGAATATATGTCATGTTTGTAAGACTGCTTTTACAACAGCCACTTCTCATTTAGGAAGAAAAGAATCTTGAAGTAATATGAAAATGGACTAAAGCAAAATGGAGACAATGACTAAGCTGATTTTAACTTGTACTTTACAGTTCTGTGTGTTATTTAGCTACAAGCTACGTGCCTTTCACATGACAGGCTGCCATTATATTCACACACTATTTCACTCTGCTTGTGTCTATTGTATAACCGTTTCTTAAGTGTGACTTCAGGCTTCTTCCACAAAGAAGATGAGACCTGCAGTCTTCTAAGTTGTTATGCAGTGAGTAGTGGTAATTTATTTCTAGTTTAACATTCCCTGAACTTGTTGCCACAAACCTGCTCAATATACAACATAGCATGCAAGGCTGACAGCTGCACTGTGATATTCAGGCAACTCACACCACACACAATGTGGTCATTAAATATATATATATATATATTGCTCCAAAATTCAAACAAATTAATACAAGCCTGTGATTGGTTGACCGCACTTCTGCCATCTGTAGTAAATGCACTATTTAAAATGGGAATTTTACGATCAATTTGTGTGCTTTCCAGTAACATAAACCTGCTGTAAAACAAGACCCACTTTTATTATATCTCCTCCTCCTCCTCCTCCCCCTGCTGTTACTGCAGCCACCACCAGTGCCACCGCTGCTGTTAGTAATTTACAACACACACACACACACACACACACACACACACACTCAAAAGAAATAATTATTTGTATTAAATGAAATGTCTTGCTTAAACCTTAACACCTTGCCAACTGGACAATCTTTTAATTAACCCTTACCCTGCTAACGTGTAGAATAGGGCGAGCTCCTAATAATGCCGGCAGATGGAATTTAACTTGGCGTTTAAAGGGTTAAATGCCCCCGATACTGGACGTTTCAAATGTTTGGAATGTTCAATCCCACTGCATATTCTTGCTGACAGTTTGACACTGCAGATTGTGCTCCTGAGCCCGATACTTCAGAAACTGCATATAGATAGTCTAGTAGTTCGTCACTGAATGGTACTTCTCAAACCAAGACCCTTTGTGAAGCAGAACAAAGCAGAATTCACAAATGTTTCCACTTTCACTTCCCTCCCTATGTGCAGCACACACTGTACACTGTCTGGCAGGACACTTCTTTTTTCCCTCCCCACCACCAACAGTTTTTTTCCAGTTTGTGTATTCTGAAATCACCGGACAGTCTGCCTGGCAGGTCCTGTTCAGACCCCCTTCTCTGACAATTGAAGGTCATCAGAACTTGATTCACTTCGATCCTGTACTTCTGATATCCAGGACCGTCCTACCTCGTGCAGGAATTTCTTGTATTTACTTTGTTTGTATTTAGTGTCCTGCATATAAAAAAGTGTTGCAGAGCACACAGTTAGCAGATACAGTACCACCTTTTTTTTTCACCATTTTATAGTTTTCCTCAGAACTGAGTAATAACTGAGGAACTGGTCTGCCCTGTCTACGCTCTTTATGAATTTATTGTACTGGACAACAGCATAAGGCTTCTTTATTTCCATGTTTGTTTTCCTGTCTTTCCTCCCTGTTTACAGCTGTTGTGTTACGGATCATACTTATCATTTGCACAAGTCTTGTCCTTTCACACTTGTACTATTACGTCACCATTCCTCCGGAATGCTAACTTCCCTTCTTTCAAGCACCTGCCTTCCCCTTCTAGGTCACATGGAATGCCCCTCTCAACCCTCCTAGTGCCGTAGACTCTCACAATTCTGTCTAGCAATGTGTGAGCTAATATCGCACTGTTATAAAAATTATCTTGATAGATGTGAGGAAAAATGGGTGTGGAAATTATGGGGTCAGTGGAGCAGTAGAAGATCGCATTGTTTATGTGAACTAGTTGTGCGGACGTCACTGTCACTGTCACTCACTATAATCAGAGACATCAGAACACATATCCCCATATAACTCTCACAAAACATCGTCCTCTTGCAGAACATTCCTACACAAAGCCATGATTACAAATGATGGAAAACAGAAAGAGTATCTGAATGAGTGGTCCCTTTGTTGCAGTCTTGTAGTTCTAAAAATAGGAGGTCTGAAACGGTCTGTTTGTTTGTAACTTGAGACACAAGCATCCTTTATCAAGCTGTCAATAACCTGGAAGCGATAAGTGAGCCAGACCAGCAGACAAATGCATGTGCAGGACGTCGTGTAAGAAAATGGAGAAAGATGTGACCCATCAAAAACGCACGGGAGAGCAATCCCATCTTCCTACATGGCCCAACAGCAAGGTGTTAAGCAATGAATTTCTTTTTTTCTAAAATACTAACCAAAATTCTTAAGCTTCATCTCTCAATAACTGCTGTACAACAGTATAATGCTTTTGAACAGTCTGAAGTTATGAAATGTTAAGCTTAAATGCCACATTTACAAAAGCTCACCATCAAACTAACATAAGCTAAATGTAACTATGTCATCACTTCAAAAAGTATAGCTTAAACAATCATTGTAATAAATTTCTCATGAATACCTATATCTACAAAGCAGTATGTTTGTTTTCATGATCCAATTCAGCACCTTTTATTCAATCATCAGATCAGAGTGAAGACAAATAAATATTACAAGTTCTTTATATGTAGTCTTCTCCATTCACTACTCTAAATGATTTCTTGACCAAATTCTCCTAAATCCCTTGATGTGTTTTCTCCCTTACACTTTGCAAACAAACACACACACACACACACACACACATGCATGATTATACACATCTCAGGCATACGCAGAATCACAAAAATGAATTTGTTGGTTTTTTCAGACTACCTTGATCACCAACTGCATAATAACAAGAATCAGTTATATGCACACTCAACACTATGCATGTGTAAATGTGTTACCAGAAGACACTTTAGCCTGAATACCTCATTTCACACATCACAAGCATACAGGTGGTCACCACTATGCATGCATTGATGTCCTATAATATTAATCTTACCAATGAATGCTTGATTACATATTTCACAGCTTTACAGGCGCTCATCTCAATGTACGAGTGTATGGTTTATCAGATTACCCTTTTTTCTGAATGCCTTATTACACACATCACAAACATAAGGGCCCTCATCAGTATGTATGCTCTGATGTCTTTTCAGAGTCCTCTGTAAACCAAATGCCTTATTACACACTTCACAAGTATAAGGGCGCTCACCACTATGTATGAGAAGATGGGGTATCAGATGGCTATGTTTACGGAATGTCTTATTACACAGATCACAGGCATAAGGGCGCTCACCACTATGTATGCGTGTATGCTCTATCAGACTATTCTTGTAAGTGAATGCCTTATTGCACACATCACAAACATAAGGGTGCTCACCAGTATGTATGCGTTGATGTGTTTTCAGATGGGTCTGTAGACTGAATGCCTTATTACACACATCACAAATATAACAGCGCTTACCACTATGTATGAGTTGATGTGCTACCAGATGGTTTTGTCTATGGAATGCCTTATTACACAGGTCACAGGCATTAGGGCGCTCACCACTATGTATGCGTTGATGAATTATCAGATGGCCCTTTTTTCTGAATGCCTTATCACACACTTCACAAGCAAAAGGGCGCTCACCACTATGTATGCGTTTATGAGTTATCAAATAATGCTTATCACTGAATGCCTTACTACACACTTCACAGGCATAAGGGCGCTCACCACTATGTATGCGTCGATGAATTATCAGATGGCCCTTTTTTCTGAATGCCTTATTACACAAATCACAAACATATGGACGCTCACCAGTATGTATGCGTTGATGTTCTATCAGGTAGCTCTTTTTACTGAATGCATTATTACACACATCACAAATATAAGGGCGCTCACCACTATGTATGCGTTGATGGTTTTTAAGAGAAATCTGTTGATTGAATGCCTTATTACACAAATCACAGGCATAAGGCAGCTCACCAGTATGTGTGCGTTTATGATTTATCAGAATGTGCTTATGACTGAATGCTTTATTACATGCTTCACAACTATAAGGGCGCTCACCACTATGCATGCGTTGATGACCTATTAGATCGCTATGTCTGCGGAATGCTTTATTACACAAATCACAAGCATAAGGGCGCTCACCAGTATGTATGCGTTTATGTGTTTTAAGACTGCTCTGTTGACTGAATGCCTTCTTACACACTTCACATGTATAAGGACGCTCACCATTATGTATGCGTTGATGTATTATAAAAGCACCCCGATCACTGCATGCCTTACTACACACTTCACAAATATAAGGGCAGTGACCACTATGTATGCGTTTATGTGTTCTCAGATTGCTCTGTTGACTGAATGCTCTATTACACACTTCACAAATATACGGGCGCTCTCCACTGTGTGCTTTAGTGTTTTCTAAAAGTGCTGTGATCTCTGAATGACTTATTACATACTTCACAATTATAAGGGTGCTCACCACTATGTATGCGTTTATGTCCTATCAGACTGCTCTGTTGACTGAATTCTTTATTACACACTTCACAGGTGTAAGGGCGCTCACCACTATGTGTGCGCTGATGTATTATAAAAGCGCTCCGACCACTGAATGCCTCATTGCATACTTCACAATTATAAGGGCGCTCACCACTATGTATGCGTTTATGTCCTATCAGACTGTACCAATAAACAAATGTCTTACTACAGACCTCACAGGTATAAAGCCCCTCACCACTATGTGTGCGCTGATGTATTACCAAGTGGCCCTGTTGACTGAATGCCTTGTTACACACTTCACAGGTATAAGGTCGCTCCCCACTATGTATGCGTTTATGTGTTATAAGACTGGCCTGTTGACTGAATGCCTTATTGCACACTTCACAGGTATAAGGGCGCTCACCACTATGAATGCGTAGATGTGTTATCAGATGCTTCTTAAGTCTGAATGCCTTATCACACACTTCACATGAATATGGATGCCCAACCCTATGTATATCAGAGGAATATTTGCATTCAGCACTGTGTATGTGAACTTCTTCATTCAGAGTACCCTGGTAAAAAAAAACCCCAAAGATTAAACATTAGGCTATATCCTGACACACAGAACAATTATAGCAAAGTATATTTTAAATAAAAATACACTACAGTTGAAGAATTGTTATTTACAAAAGTGTATTAGATGACTAACAATTTTTGAATCTCTACTTCAAATATAACACCGGCTTTTATATTTATGTCACACGAAGTTTAGAGTCCTAAATGAAATGCATTCTGTAACATTCCTTCAGCAATTTAGAAAAGTTAAAGGTTTCAAATAATTTGAGGACAGCAACTAATCAACACACGCCATAAAAGAATGCATATTGATTTCACAGGTTTTTCTGAATGTATGAATTACATGTCTACACTATGGCTGGGTGCACAAATTTTACAAAATCCGAGGCAATTTCAAAAACCTAGGTGTACGAAGAGTGACATAAAGTGAGTTCACAACCTGAAAATTAGACATTACCTGAGTGTTGTGGCACACATGATTTCAAAATGCTGTGAATATGTCACCTCCCAGAGCTGCAAGGGACTTTCATCGCAGGGGACACTTGAAGTGCAGAGTGCACATGCCTTCTGGAGGCAGCACACATCGAAATCCAGACTGTTCTTATGGAAACGATTATACAAGATATTCTAAATGTGTCAAAATCTGTTGCATGTCAAAAGTGTGTGCATATAAAGGCCTGTGTAGCAACGGGAAATGCACCCAGGGGCTGGGTGCAGGTCAAGATGACATTTATACTGTACCTGGCAGGGTCAACTATATTGTGACTAAAGGGTATTATTGCATTAATCTACTGTACTTCATGCAGAAAACAATGCAAAAACTGGTGGCTAGTAATATCAGGGATGAAACATTGGGGCATGTTCCCTACATCTATAACAATCAGCCTACAAATGAGGGAAGTCCAAAGAAGCAGCAATGCACCATGTGATTACACATATACTGGAAGCAGTGGAAAACAGAGTTGCACTTGACATTTCCTAGATATTGAGGGAGCTTCTGACAGCACTTCACATGACATAAAAAGGCTTCCAAATGGCATGGGCTTGGAGACACACTGTAGTGTTGGAACAGCTGCATGCTGGGTGGCAGAAAAAATACAGCCACTTTCAAAGGAGATATTCTGTAGGGGTATCTAGACAAATGCTGCCCACAGAGGGGCATTTTATTACCCCTGCTCTGCTGCCTGGTTATAGATGAAACCATAGAGGGCCTCGATGGGAATGGCTGTTTTAAACTGGGGTGTATGCTATCCGCATGAGCGGACAATTCCCAGAGTGTCTCACAGCTCCTCTAGGAGGCTTTGAGTATGGAACAACAATGGTGTGGTAAACAGCAGTTAACAATCCACTCACAAAATGTTCAGCACCTCGATCAGTGTCTTATGAAACCACGTCAATTAGAGGAAGTCAGCAGCCACACACTTTTTTCAAATTGTGGGGCTGCTAATTGTATGAAAATAAGGGCTGCAAAAAAAGATTAAGTACTGTCAAAGTACATGGGTCACTGATGTGCCAGATCTTTTTGTATCGTTTTCTGTTCCATTCTGTGAGCACATTAAAGTAACAAAGCCTCGATAAGGAAAGCAGTTTTGCTGACATCCTGTAAACATGGGCAGAAATTCCTACTAAATCGTGCTTTAGCATGACTTGCCGATACGAAACAAACAGCTAGCTGAAAGTTACTCACACTTATATAAAATGTTGTGCTTCATCAGTGTCTTTAGAACAGTACATCACCGGTCGCCACTCAGAACCAAACAAATGCAGTCCACATATTCCAAAACTACTTCTTCAAAATACATTTCAATATTATCCTTCCATTAATGGCTATGACTTCCAAAAAGTCTCTTCTCTTCAGTATTGCAATTCAAATTTCAAAATGTATATGGCACCACAATATAACACAAAGCAAGGAACAGTTAAATGTAATTTCACAATTTCATTTTTGGGGCAATAAATGGCCTAAAAGCATAAGCTGCCACCAGCTCATACACACAACCCAAAGCCTTACCTCTTGTTCAGTCTTGGTGGGTGAAAATATTAACGCTTCTGGAATTTCATCCTTCATATCTATGGTCTCTTCAACATTAATACTGACTTCTTCAGTTCCATCAACATCACACGTTACAACTGTCTCACTGCAGGGACCAGTTTCACCTTCCACACAACACATGCAGTTCTGTAACACCACCACACAAATCATGGTTGCCTTCTCTCAACACATGAAACAGAACACATCTATTGTAAGCATTTCACACTGCATAAAACTGATAACTGTTTGTTTGGGTTTTCTACAGTAACAATTAAAAAACATGTCTCCATGCAGAACTCTTATTTCCTCACAGTTATGGCTGCTCCACCAGTCCATAAATTCCCCACCTTTTAGAAAACCTAAAGAGTGATGACAATTATAAAAGACTGCATATAAAAATGTGAACACAATATTCACTGTATCAATGCACCAACACAGCTGTGTACTGTGTTGCAGATTACTGTGTACAGTAGAACCCACCACTCACTCTTAACATCGACCTTACATAAAAATCCAACCCTCCCATCCTATTTCTTCCAAACACTCACATTACAT
>Ga0268261_10002878_pt1 | contig 12484 bp, 6 predicted proteins | sample TergutNc150P1_FD_190353 | JGI IMG/M metagenome (GOLD analysis project Ga0268261, IMG submission 190353) | Nasutitermes corniger P1 segment gut microbial community from laboratory colony in Florida, USA - Nc150 P1 (SPAdes) (version 2) | ecosystem: Host-associated > Arthropoda: Insects > Digestive... | reverse complement strand
CTCTCTCTCTCTATATATATATATATATATATATATATATATATATATATATATATACACACATATTTATATATATATATATATATATATATATATATAGATCTTTAGAGGGTTAAGTGAAACACTGCAATACTGTAACTGTACCCTCTGTGTTATACAAATCTGAAACTCTGTGTCCCATTCCAAGGGGCTGACAGTGTTTGGGAACAAAGTGGTGGGGAAGACGTTTCTACGAGGAAGTAATGGAAAGAAGAAAAGGGAGGCACAACGAAATATGCGCTTCGACTAACATCATTACGGTACCCAATTCAAGAGTGAGACGGGCGGAATGTTCAGAGGCAGTAAGGAACGACAAATGCATACCTAATTTTTGTGGGAAACCTGAAGAAAAGAGACTACATTGGAAACCCTGACGTGTATGGGTATAAATACTAACATGTACGCCATAAATGAACAAACAGCAGGTGGAATGGATTCATTGGCATTCGATAGCGTCGTGCTCCTGTTAACACGAACATGAATCTTCGGGTTCCATACGAGGCGGGGAATTTGCATGGTCATCTCAGCAACCATCAGCTGCTTCCACAGCTACGAATCGTGTGCAGGGGACTTGGAGGAACCTTGGCATTCCTGCTCCAAGCTGAGAGGTCAGCCCGGCCTCAAGGCGCGGCGGCTAGGAAGCGCGCGAACAGCCGGCAGCCCGCGGTGAGCCAGACTGTCGGCGCTGGGCGATGCGCGGCGTTTCTGTGGCGCTGAGAGTCCTGTGCCAACGTAATTCTTACTGAACACATCGGCGTACAACAGCACAAGAAGGCACCAAAACTGCGCATAAATTATCCGGGGAGACTAGGAAATCAAAACAAGCAAATTCTTCACGAAAAGTATAATCGATCCCAATAACTATAATTTTAACCCCCACAACTTCTGAAGATTATTATCCCGCTACACAGTGTGACTATTTTAAATCATACTGATAATTAACACGTGAATAATATATGAAGGCGTGAGACCTCAGTCTAACCACAAAATGTTACTGGCAAATATGATTTTACTTTTATGTCAAGTGCTGGACTGAAGATGGCCCATCGTTTGTCGAAACATGTAGCCATGTAATTTATATTAATAAAAGCCAATAAACAGTCGTGTTGATGATAACTGTACACCTAAATATAGTATCACACACACAGCGGGATGTCTATCGTACAACCGGTTGTGCGATATGATGCTGGACAGTCTTGAGGGCGCACGCACGCACGCACACACACACGCGCGCGCGCGCGCACACACACACTGCAGGCCAACGGGGTGAGCAAAACATCTGTTGATATAGTTCGATGGCAATGTACAGCCACAAATAAAATGGTCCTTATTTAATCTGACAACTATCGTTCTTTCACTTCCCACCGCGCGCGTCGGCAGTCGGCTGAGTGGACTGTGTTACTGCAATAAACCAACATCGGGAAGTGAAAATAATATTTTTCGTATAAAATAATGATCCTACAGCTTGTCACGAGACAGTAGAAGATATTAATACGTATAACCATGCTTGTGACACATCATATAAACACAGAGTATCTATACGAAATCTATAAGCATTTTCCGCTCTTAAGGCTCTGAACTGCACAGCCAGGTGTTGACACACTCAATTCAAATATCTGCGTCAAATTTCCGCAACCAGTGTGTTGTGCTTAACAATAACTCATGCAAACCAACATATGCACACAACAAAATTAAAACTCACATGTCAGTTTGTACCTTCCTACACATTTCGGTGATAAGTCGCCGCGTTCACGGATCTGCGTACAACGGCATGTATAATACCCATACATTACTCTCTTATGTGCAATATCAGAATGTCAAAATCACAGAATGTATTAAAACGGTACCCATACAATACAACAATACGGACAGTATGGCCACCATAAAGCTGATACGTTAATTTAATTTAAATACTAATTACAATCACCCCACACTGAATATCGACGTCATCACGTATGTGGCTCTGTGGCTCTGACGATCCAAGCTGCACTCCGCTACGTTTGACATTTCCTAATAGTCACACATTGACCACACCACAAAAGTCTGTTGACCACAGATTAAGGTTTTTATGAGCTCTTCAGGTCAGCGGAAAAGTCATCTTGACCTTGAAAAAGAGTAAATTTAATCGAAATCCGATCAGGAGTTTTTTTTAAATGAAACATGATGCAGTTAGTTCTTAAGTCTCTTATTTAAAGACGCTGTTTACTACTCAAAATGATACGGGGTCGGTTGAAGATTGTTTGGAGCAAGGGTGGAATAACGTCGACGGGGAAAGCCTGAAGTACCAGCATCACTTTGCCCACCACAAATGTGCGATCGAATTCGGGCCTTCAGGGTGACATGCGACCTACCGCCTGAGCTATGGCGCGGCCTTTCGGGTCGACACCACGTCCGAATTATGCATTAACGCGAATATACCAATCCTCAGCAGGGGTATACTCGTAAATGCGGTAAATGAAACACGCGGTGCGAATCAAGTACGGCAAAATAACCATCAAAACATGACAGCAAGTGCGCTAAATGCTAGCACGAGCCGTGATTGTTGTATTGCGGTACTGCGATTAAAAGCAATGGGAATATGAAAACAAAAAGCACAAAATCTCTCGGACTTGTGGGCTGGTCAGGCTATCCTGCAATGCGCTGCCACCCATTGTGTACAGTCAAGTGCTGTTGCTGCTGACTGCTAGCCTAGGCTGCTTTAATGCAGACAGCTGGCAGTGCCACTGAAACACACGGCATCAGACAATCAATACCACCGAAATATGTTTCTTCCCCTCTTTCACCCATCAAGTCCTCACGCCAACACTTCAAGTTGACCCAATTTCAATCTTACTTAAAGGGTGCCAAAACACAAATACAAATTTGGGTTCCAGACAACAGAGCCGTCTATACTGTTCGATGTGACAAAACTGACCTTCTGTCACGAATGGTGACTGAGCGGCTATTTTACAAGTGACACAGAAAAGCTAGACGAAGACGAACTGGCATGGCATTGCTCAATGGGTAGTCAGAACGGAAAAAAAACTAGGCCCTGCACTTGCCAAAAGGTGTATGGGGGTACAGTTCCATCATTCTTAAATTCGGCACTAAATGCAGACAAACAGTATTACCAACTGTTTTCACTAACACGCCATCTCCTAACTGTCAGTCCTCAGTTCTAAGCGATACTGGGAAACAACCACACGACCTCTGACGACCATTATAGGAGACTTTGGAGAATAAAAACCACACGGAGTGATGTTAGGGTTATATACAGGCCATGAATCAATTGGACGAGTTATTTAGGCTCGAAAAAGACGTTAGTTAAACGGTGAAACGGAAGGGAGCAGAGAAGGGGCAGCGGCCTATTTCAACACAATAAACCGACATTCAACAGGAGATGCTCCGGAACATTTCATCCCATCTCCTCAGTCACTACTGCCTCTGGCCCACGCCTTTTCAGCCTTCCTGCCCTCCTGCCACCATCACGAAAACATGCATACGCACCACCGTGTTCTGAAGATATATTACGAACAAAAAAGTTTCTGCTCTACTAGTTTAACTTCCTATACACTCAATATTAATTGCATAAAACTTTAATATGCTCATCAAAACATTAAAATAATCAACAAGTTTTCATACTCCTCTGTGTTAGTGACACACCGCAGCTTGTTTACTTGTTCTGATGACATCGACTTGTCGATTGTTGCTAGCACTGTACGGACGGTGCGGATAAAGTGCTCTGCCATGGCACAAAGAGTCTTTCGTACAGACATGCTGATCCAAACGGCAGCAAGAGCTACACTACACTTCGTCCGAGGGAAGGACAGTGCTTGCTGACTTCACGCCAGAACTGTGACAGAGAATGTTCTTTGAAGCTGATCCGCAACCGACAGTGTCGCCGTACCAATCAATTAACGTCCAGAAATGGTCATCGATTTAACTTCAGAGACAGCATTTACACTAAGTGGCCAACTGACGCACTCACTTCCACCACCTAAGTATTCTGTCGACATTACGCAGTATGACAAGTTCTCTAACTGCTATGTAATGAGGGACGGAGTTCCAGCAAGCGTTTCGTTTCTATCGTTTTCTTCAAGAAAATCCAACTGTGCGAAATGCTGCCATATTTTCGGACTTAAGCCGTCCATCTCACAGAAACAGATTCCGCTGAAGCGAGAGCACTTCACCTTCCACTGAAAATGCGTTACTTCCACCACCTTGGAGATTAAAGCCTGAGTCACTTAAGAACTTTCAAAATATATCCGTAAGATATCCAGCTGCAAAGCGCGACAGCAGTGGAGTTACATTCTGCGTGTCCAAAATTCTATGACACAGAACGGCTGTTGGCTCAGAATCCACTTCTGCATAAAGGTGACGAGACAGCCTGGCATTCAATGGTCGATTTTTGGTTTACATATATTACTTTGATAGCCCCTATGAAGGTTTCAAGTAATAATGGGTTCAGATTCTTTGAAGCCAGGACTTCCTTGTGGTTACAGTGAGTTGTTTTCTTCGCCCACAAAACCAACCCTGAAAGCCCCGCTGCCATCGCCAATGCGCCATCTGCACACACACTCGCAGCTTCAGACCGCTGCCACTTGATTTTCTGCTCCATGAAAACGTCATCTGTAACTTCAAATATGGCTCTTCCAATTCTCTGTCTCTTCACCGACTTACAAGGCAAATTGTGTTCCAAAACTTCTAATTCGTCTGGAAGCCGCTTCATTTGTAAGATCAGCAATTCCAACCAGCTGAACGAGCGAACTGTTTCGCAAACACCAGCGGTTTTCAGAGTTTCTCGGACTCCCAGGCATGTCGGGGGTTCCGTGAAACAGTGATAAAGGCTTGGACATTCTGTACAATGTCTTAAAAAATTTTTTACCAACTTCTAAAAAATATAAAACTATGAATAACAATCCATATTAAATAAATATATTACATTTTGAAATGGAATACTTTGGAAAGAAATAGATGCATAACTTCAGAACATCTGACCCTTGCTGAGAGACGCTGCCCCACGAAGGGTCGCTCTAAACACTGCCTGCCCCTCAACTGACCAGTGCAAGGCGGAGAGGCTGTAGGCGGAGAAGAAGAACGTTAGCAGAATAATGACACAGACGGTACAGCCTGCACGTTTTCATTGGCTAGTTGAAGACTCAGTGCACTATACATGTCGTGTCGGTGTCAGGCAGTGGTCATGGATTGGTGGTTTAAGAACAGCAACACTTGAATGACATGAACTCCAACAACCAACAGTTCTTACAGGAAGCACAGTCTTGCAGCCCTTCACCACAACATACGCCTTCTAAGGGCAGCCCACAGCACACAAACCGCGTGTAAAGTGTCGACATAAAAAATTATAAAGAGTGGAAAGATAAGAAAATATTTTGATAATTATCCATTGGCTCTACCCAAGGCGGTGTTTGAGCTCTCCACGTCCAGTGTGTATTTCATTTACCGAAATTCTGCAGAATGCTACTATGGCTGCTGCGAAGTTAAAGCGCCATTTTGAGACAAAACACATCGAACACAAAGGCGGGCCTCTACGTTTCTTCTCACGTACATTAGAAAAACTATCGTCAAAGAAAACAGACGTGCATACAAAATTCAAATCTTAAAATGAGAGCTCCGACAGCTTCCACGCAGGTAAGTTACCGCATTGCGCGTGAGGTGAAGCGCACACGGCGGGGGGAAAACTTGTTAAGCTCTGCGCAACTGTGCAACTGATCTCACTGCAGGTATGACAGACATGGAAGCTGGCAAGGATGTTCAGTTATGCCATCAGCCGACGACTGGATTCAGGGAAGAATTCAAGATTGTGCAGCGAATTTGCTGGAAGAATTAGTTCGAAGCACGAGTTGAAGTGAATCGTTCACAATGTAACTAGACACGATAACAATGTTGTTAATCTCGCAGTTCTGCTTGTCTTTGTGGGGTAGGTTATGTGGGTGACAGGCAGTGCCATGGCCAGTGAGTATGAAATTTACTCATACCGAAGTTTGTTGATCGTCTCGTGGTAAGGTTTTCCTAACAGTGTTTCAGCTAAGGATGAAACTGCAAATGTCTTTTTTTGGTCTAAAATAACCCCACTAGCCAGCCACTTCTCAAATATTTCTTGGTTGCGGCAGCCGCAGTACCTCACTGACACTGTCAGTAAGTTAACGACTTCAACCTGTCTAGGCGGGCCGCAGCACAATCGTGCTCACAGCCGAGAAAGAAGAAACGCTGTGAAGTTAAAATTAATATCTTGGCACTAACGTGTGCAACAAAATAGGCTTGACTGTTTCGATACACTGAATGAATACCTTGAAGAATCGCGTAAAGTTGTGTCAAAGTGCAGTACGTGATATAACTGAGCACCGCAGCCATTTTTAAAACTCCTTTCAGAAATATTTCCACCAAACCATAGTGACAATAATTGGCTGAGAAATCCTGTCATTGGCTCATTCTAGGTGAAAGACTTCTCAATCAGTGAATATGAATAGTTGATAGGCATTGCAAGTAGTTCAGTTTTAAAGCATCCTGAGATCTTAAAGTGTGCTGCTAAAAAACTGCTGCCATTTCCAACCACCTACCTTTGTGAATCTGGATTTCCGTGACAAGGTAGACCAAAAACTAAATACAGAAGTAACGTGGACGCTGAGGAAGATCTCAGAGTGCAACTGTCGCCCATTATACCGGATTTGAAATTCATGTGCTCATCGAACAGCCTCATCCGTCGCACAGAGAAATTAACATACAGTAATTTGTACTGTTTTACCGACTGATTACACTTAAGAGTAAAGTTTTAAAGTTATTTTATTTGCCTACAAGCAAAAAGAATTCAGTAACTTTATCTATATCGCCAAACTCAAAAACAGGGATGGGGATCAATGAAATATTTCAGTCTGGAAAGGGTTCCACAGAAAAAAAAAAGTTTTAAAAGCACGGGCCTGCGCTATTTTTCCACATCAACCACACCACCTGCCATTCTTCTTTGCACAGTCCTAGTCATAGGACGGGACTGCATTAATCGAAACAATTGTGTGGTCAAATATGACTGATGCAGTATCTACTGCACAGGAAATCCATCACAAGCTACAGCACTTCGCTGCATCAACACAAACAGTATACGATGCACAAACGCATTTCGATAAAACATTACGTTTCAGGTGCTGCCAGCTGTAATGATAAACCTCTCATTTGGCACTCAAGAGCTCCTCTGAAATTCTTTTCATTGCAAAGCGTCACACCACAGGGAAGGTTGCAGTCCATCCACTGTACAGAACAATATCCATTCCTTGTACGTCTCAACACACTTCCTTTGATTCGTGTCAATGCTTTTCTTTTTATTCGCAGGTGATTGGTGTTGTCTGTAAAGTTGGCAACACAACCAGATGGCAACGTTGTTCATTCCGGTTAATTACCGACTACTTCTTCTCTAATGCAAAATCTTGTCCATTAAGAATTACATAAACGTAAAATATTTAAAGCACAAAATACTCGAATGCCGATTTCACATAATTCAGACTATACTTGTGGCAAAACTATCGCACTACTGAGCAGCTTCGTACTTGCTACCAGCTGGGCGGTAATTCTTGTAGGCCTGCATATTGCAATGTTCTGTTGCTTGCGATTGCCCAGTCGGTGGCACCTCACTTCGGATTAATCAGCAGATCTGGCTCGACTATCTCGCAAAGTATTGCCTGCTCTCCGCGTCCAATTTCACCCTCAAAATACGGCAACCAGACTATGAAGGCATCCAGTTCACAGTTTAAACTCAAATGTGACGCTTTTCACAACCATGACTGGGGATCCCTGAAGAATAACGTGGATATTCTACTCGGATCCTCAGTTCCTCTGGTCTGACACTGCTCGATGTGCTGCAACACGGTACCACATTTGGTCGTCAGTCGCAAGTACACTACTCAGAACAATCAGTACTTAGGATATATTCGAACAATAAAATGGCGTTCTGGTTTATAGCTTATAAACGATTTTGTTTTCATTTTTGTGCAATTAAATTCTTAAATGAATTATAAAAAATGACAATTTCCAAATATCTTGCCGTACCACCCCGGACGACTCTACGTGTACCACCAACTTTATACGCACATCACCGGTTGAAAGGCACTGCTCGAGCTTACATGAAAGTCCAAACACTGCAGACAGCTGTTTTACTGCGATTTCGCTGGGTCAGAGGTACAGAAGCCCGATGAAAGGCCCGAAATGGTGACGTGGAAAATGGTCAGCCATGATATATAAGTAACAGGAAGTACTGGGTTCACCCTTCCTTCAACAAGAATAATGAAGTCGGTGGTTTTTCATAGCCCGAGAGCTTGACCAGAACCGTGAAAGATTTGTATCATTCGAAGGATGGACAGGTAGGGGCATGAGATATTGCAGAAATGTTAAGGAGCTCTATAGCTGAAACGAGATCAAGAGTATAGATTCCATACGTACAGTGCAGCATACAATGTATTTTTACAAACAATGCGTTGACTTTCGTTAAGTACGTAGGCTGCTTCCAAGATACTGTATATCAAGATCCATCACACGTACAGTTACTGTACAAAGAAATGTCTACATTTTAACCATTTGAGTCTTTTACACCACGTCGGCCGTGTACAAAAGTGACTAATTTTGTTTTATGCTGTATTACTTCGGTTTGATTCCCTGGTGTGCCCACGTGGACCGCAACATGTACGAACACCCAGTGTCATATTGTAATGTAAATATCTAAGGAGCAAGTCTGTGCATTTTGTTGGTTACTGTCGTGAAAATACGCCACTACAGCGTGAAGTGCAGCCTATTTATGACACCGAATTATAATTGTTTTTCAGCATTACCCTCGATGACTGCAACTAATTTGTCCCATATCCGTAAATTCCACAATGCGGAGTGTAAATTCCGCTCGTGAATGGCTGAGAACGCAACAGCCAAATTTTTACCGCGACGGAATTTCTTAAGTCGTGCCAAGATGGAACAGATGCTTACTTGTGCTAGAGAACTGTATTAAAAGGTAAGGACAAACGTGTCGTAAGTGACCTGCGTGGAACACTGGAATGACTTGCGAAACCTTACTAACATGCTTCGTATTTCACTAAAAGCACACCAAACGGAACAATACTTGAAATCCAAGCTGCAGACAATTATGATATTTGTACTCGATGTTGAGAGGTACACAAAACCATCAGGAATCAACTCTACATTCGTCGTCTACTTTTAACTGCGACCCGAACCGCCAACAACGGGGCCCACTCCGTCACCACCTCTCACAGTATACGACAGATTTAGATTCATTGTGGGAGTGGTAATTGTAAAAGTGACAGTTTAACTACATCGGTCCCCACAAACCAGCCAGTTGGTACTCAATTTTGGACGCCTCGCTGTAACCAACCAGCAGGCCGCAAAACGTCACACAGCACCTCGTACTTGGTGGAGCGGGGGCAGTAGTGAGGCTAATCAAAACGTGTTTGGGAACCTATCGGTAAAGTTCAGACAGCGAACACGAGTGAGTGTTCCTTTAGTAACTGACGTCTGCAAAACGACAAGCTCACCGAATATTATTAGGGAGAACGAGTCGAGGAGGATGGGATGGGTATGAGATGTGGCACGTGACGGAGAAATTTGTACTGGGTTTTCATGATCAAACCTGAAGAAAATACACCACATGGAAGAACAAGGAGTAGATGGAGTATTAACCCTTTAAACGCCGAGTTAAATCCCATTTGCCATTTGCTGGCATTATTAGGAGCTCACCATATTCTTCACGTTAGCAGGATAAGGGTTAAAATGGATTTTATATAGGATGGGCGTGGACCGGTTTAATCTGACTCAGGACAGGGACAAGTGACATGCTCTCGTGAAAACAGTGATGAACCTCCGTGCTGTATAAAATACTGGACATTTCTCAACTAGCTGAAGGACGTTCGGCTTAGCAGATTAATTAGTAACAACGTAAGTGTTCTATTAATAATTAGCGCATTTTATTACATCCTAGCTTCGCGCTACAATACGTCAGAACAGAATATGCGAGCTTCTACAGCTGCTGAGACTCTATATGTCAACTGACTGCCATGCTGTAAGCATCACTGCCGATGAACTGTCTGTTTCTTTCTAGTGCAACATGTATATATGTGCGTATTTCCTCTACAAATGTGGCATTCTTCAAGGGATTGTACATTTACAGCTACATCAAAACATTTTGTTACGCAAGCTAATTCTTGAACCCAATCAGCTCTACGGCTGACCGCAGCTCCAAATGGTGCATTCCGTAGCATCGTCAACAGACTTTACTTTCAGAACGTCATACAGCTTGACGGCACAGCGTAAATGTAATAACGTTTACGCCTAAGGAAAAATGCAGCCTTCCCTACGAGGATTTTCACTAAACACGTATCACTCGGTACATTATGATCACATTACACACCTAATTTTATTGAACTCACGACGAAAATTTAAAAAAAAATATGAGCAAATTTTTATTTGCGCCCTTTTTAAGCGAGGCATGGGTTTCACTACACCGGTATTCACGCAACTCATAATTCTCAACAGCATTACGGGGGGGGGCTCTCCTACAGCGATATACGGAAAGTAGGGTATAAATTAATTGACGCCCAGAAATATGGTTGTTACTGGGCCGATTTTGGCGCAACTCACGCTTGCTCAACAAAGTTTTGCAAATAACACCCACAACGAAGTTCATGGGAATCAGCCAAACCGTTAGAGTGCTGATACTGTGGCACGTATGAACGGAAAAACGCATGGGTGGGCGCCGTCTTCAGACGAGGTCTTAATTTTGGTACTGGTACTTCCTAAAGAACACCTACAACGGACAAACAGGTGCAGAGGCGGGGAAGGATTAAGCACATGCCAGCTGCTAACGATCTGCTTGAACTACAAATCGGTTGGCAAGGTAAGGATGTTCGTCTAACAGCTAGAGAGTCACTGTCGGCTTCTGCGTCAAGGTTCAGCAAGTTGCTTCGACAGTCTGAATGGCACAAACGAGTACCTGTGAGAGCACGCCACGTGCTGGACGTGCCTGGATTCTAACATCCCCGTCGCACATGAGCAATGGACAATTCGCAAACGCAATGCCATGTTACAGATGTGAGTCTTGTTATTTAACAGCGCTCCAACCGTTCAAGTTACTAAACAGTACGACGATCAAAGTATAGTGAAATGGGAAGGATGTGGCAGGGATTGCCGTGGTCTAGTGTGCGGCACTGGACCGGCAACTGTACTGCGAACTGCGGGGAACCAGTCCTTGTCACGCGCACTGCTCCGCACTGCGTAACAATGCGCGACAGAAGTACCAAAACCTCATCCGTGCATGCGGCCTCTCTACAGAGAGTACTGTACTGGTTAGAAACGTCACAAGGGACATACGTCACGCCATGACACACCTCCTCAACTCTTCCCACAGTAAGTTGTCCCTGTACACGCCATGGAGACATAAGGAGCAGTTGATGCACGAAGGGGTCAGCTTCACATTCCGGCCGCTTTATCCCGGTATACATTCAACATGACGCTGGGTGAGCCCTAGACCACGTATGGACGTTTCGGTGAAAAGACAACTCTCTCGCCCATTCCGGGAATCGAAACCCGGTTCAGTAAATCTGTAGTCTAGACTATACAGTAAATGAGCTAAACCGGAAAGCTAGTCTAAAGAGACAAATGGTAATAACTGCCCTGTTCACGCCAATAAGGCATACGGCTCACTGGAGGTACAGCTCCACTCATTCTTAACCTCAGCGTTAAGTGGGTATGAGTGGTCGTCTACAAAACCCAGTCACTTTACTTCAGAAGCACGAGAACCTGGTTTTCGTTATAAATGCCGACATTCGGTTCATTCGCTTCGCTTCACACTTCGTACGCGTTTCAGTGCCGCACGCGCATCGTGCCTAACTTCAATGCCAGTGTGATGAAATGCGCCTACATCACATACACACACACCGCTTCGCTCACCTTTATCCCCATACTACACTCCTGATCGATTCACCTCAAGGCACACGTAGCACCCTCATTACTTCTGCGCTCCCTAGTTTACTGGCCACGTGACCGTCATCTGACTGACTGACAGACATCGGTCTTTTTTATTCTCAGGGCAAACGAAGCGTTAAATTCATCTACTGGAACGCTGTCATCTGGTGTGCTACATTGATTATTAAGCTTAATGTGCGACTGCTCCTTCAGCTTTAGAGAACGCATTCGATTCTCAACTGTGTCTTTGGCCTCAGCTGAACGTTGCAGAGAACACAGCACAACCGAAGCGTGGCAGCCGGAATGTGCCTCACTCACACCAAGGGTATTATACACAGTGCGATTTTGCGACGCTTTGACTGCATCTGTAGCTGCGAAGACAGGCAGGCACAATTGGGAGGACAGCTGGGGGCACACACTGATCATGTCGGCAAGTGCTCAGTACAAGGTGTGGACTGCAGGAAAGAAGCTGGAATGCAGAAGCCACAGACTTCTGGAG
>Ga0268261_10002877_pt1 | contig 12484 bp, 15 predicted proteins | sample TergutNc150P1_FD_190353 | JGI IMG/M metagenome (GOLD analysis project Ga0268261, IMG submission 190353) | Nasutitermes corniger P1 segment gut microbial community from laboratory colony in Florida, USA - Nc150 P1 (SPAdes) (version 2) | ecosystem: Host-associated > Arthropoda: Insects >... | reverse complement strand
ACATACATACATACATACATACATACATACATACATACATACATACATACATACATACATACATACATACATACATACATACATACATACATACATACATACATACATACATACATACATACATACACTGTAACCGTATTGGCTTGGGTTGAGTTTGTTTTGGAGGAACGAGGATACGTAAAATTTATTAAATATTTTACGTAAACTCATATACAGATTTATATTTTATTGTGGGTTTTTTGATAAACCAAACAATGGATTACAATTTTATTTTAGAGTGAAGGAATACGTGAATGGCAGCTACTGACCGGACAGGAACTGGGGGGAGAAAAGACGGTAACGAACGTTCAGAAACAGATCTTTTGGAAACAACAAAATCATGTCACTTGATATCTTGACAGGTCGGAAATCAGTAAGTCTTGATGTAGGAACATGTGTGCTACCGTTTGTCGGTTTGAAACGAACTATGAGGGGTTGCTCAATTGAAACTTTTAACGAATTGGAACACAGATTTTGTTCAAAATTGGAACGTGTAGGGAAACCGGGGGATGCCGCAGATAGTTCATCCGTCAGAGTGGACATGCAAACAGCATATCACATCCGGATTATTACTTAACTGAAGTCACAGTCAGGAATTGTTTGGCGTTGAAACGTAATCGCAGGAAACTGAAGTGGAGTTTATGAAAAAGGTCTTGTACCTGCAATGTTGATTTGTCCGCAAAATTTATAGCAACCCTAAAAAATTGTATTGTTCAGTTGGCCTTAATTATACGCGGAATGGTCGGTTTTGTGATAAAGTGTGTACCACGATACAACAGTTGTAATCAAAGAATTTTAATTCATAACTTGTGTGTAGCAACTAAGTTTGGTTACTCAAATAAATAACAGTAAACTAATTTCTGCCGACTGTTTAATTAAAACCACGGACTGGGTAGAGCGCCTCTAAAAACATCCCGTAAATTCTCTGCAATGGAACTCATGTCTCTACCACTATAGTTAGTAACCTGTCCTACATATCTGTATCGTAGTCTTATATATACGTGTAAAGATGTAATAGTTTTTTGTTCGTTTTTATTTGTTTGTTTCTATGTTTCTTTGTACCTTATACAAATGCACATTTCTGAACCGATCCCTACCGAACCTTACACAAGTCTCCCCCTTTGTCTGGAGGAGGTCGTACGGTATGTAAGGAACCACAAGATTGGACACTTTTCGAACTTTTCGACCTCTTCTGTCAGCATCCAATGCAGAAGCCTGGGCACAACATGGCTGCCGGCTCAACAATCTTTGCGGCAACTTTATATCAGTGATCTAGCAGACGATACTTGCGGCAAGCGTCATCCGTGATATAGCAGACGACAATTGCGCGTTCTTACTGCAAGTGCCTTGCACTGTGTGTAATGCATAGACACCGCGGGGAAGAGAACGGAATGCACGCGTGTCCATACGCAAAAGTGTTGAGACAGGAAAGAAATGAATATTGAATTGCAATTGCAATTTTATATACAAAGCTTAAATGGATTTTTGTTCATTTTTCTTTGTTTGTACCTCACACAAATCCACATTTCTGAACCGATCGGACAACACATGACGTCACCTCCACCTCCATATTGTGTCACCCTCACGGCCTTCCTCCGCCCTTCCAACAACAAATTTCCTTTGCCAAATGACTACACTAACTTGGCAGCACACACAGTCACGTGCGTGTCTGCGTCGTCAACACGCGTTTTGATATGAAAACGTCTTCTGGAAGATTTTCCACGCGTTTGTCCTCTCTGCTCGCTCGCGTGTTTGTGCTCATCGCCTCGTGGTTACATATTGCGAAAATTTCCTTCTTCGCTATTCTCATGAGACCTAATTCTGTAACCTCAACGCCATTCGTTGTCTCCGCCCAAACACGTGTGTGTGTTAGTGCGTCTCTCAACAACTTCCGGACATTTCGATTTTCTCTATTGCAACACATTCCTTCTCACACATGTGCACTCTCTCCAACACCCACTTCTGCTCATGCTTTCACTATCAATATTATAACGTACATTTTTCTTATATTAGAAAATATCGCCGTACATCAGGTTTCGCGATTGGTAATCCCGGGCAACGCCGGGTACCCCGGCTTGTTATAATATAAATTACAAGAACTAGGACAAATTAACGGTACATAACCGGCGTACTTGAAGAGGAGGAGATGAAGACAACAAATCAAGAGGTAGGTCAGTTTTAACAGTTGGAATGGGACAGTAAAATGTAACAATAATCTATATCTGTAATGTGAGCGATGATAATATCTCACCATTCTAATTCTTCTAAAGCGTGAATAATTTTTTCCCCTACCTTTTTGCACAGACAGTTCACAATTAACTCAACAATAAACACCACTGAACTCAAGACAGTTCCTACAAGCAGTACCACAAATGCCGGCATTAAGTGAGAAACAGAGAACGAAAAAACATGCCACCAGCTGCTTCTCCTAATCTCCCTGCACTCCTCAAAGACACTCGATGCTGCAGATCGGTCCGGAATATTTCCAGCAAACCGGCTTCCAGATAGCGCCTCATTAGGGTGTTGAATATGACCAAAAGTGGATTTCCCTTCTTAAAAAGAACTGTTAGACTTACAGAAACTGGGATCTGATCAAGGAAGCAATTTACTTTACCAACATCCACAGTTCCCCCTTCCCTAGCAACATAAGTAGCAAAGTTTAAAGATAGAAAAGTAGAAATATCTCTTTTAGTTATCATTCGTTCAACACATTTCCGCATATAACTGCAGTCTTCCTTCAGTATCTTGTGCTCAATGAAATACGCATATTCGGAACCCAAAAATGTGTCTAGAACATAGTTGAAAATTGGATGGTAGCAATAAACTACGTCTGAATAAAAGAGGTCTTCTAAAGTTTCTAACTTCTTTTCATAATTCGGTTCCACCAGATAAGAAACAAAGAATGCTTGGAATACAGTGCTGATAGCGAAACAATAACAGACGTACAGAAAGAAGAAAACTCTGAGGTTAGAAGTTGTGAGCTGCTGTGGAGCAGACACTCCAACAAAAAAAGCCCAAACATTGTGGAAACAGTTGGACAGTGACTGATATGTGTGTATCTCATTGCACACAGACCGGTAGGGACCATTACCGGCACACCAGAACACAGCTGTGGTTAGAAGCAGCACACGGCCAATTGTCAACCACACAGACAGCGAGAAGGTTATCAGTAACTTTCCCGTTCCAGGAATAGCTTTTGGACAAGGAACGTGCATCTTCACATTCACATGTATATACGGTATTGTGGCGTCAAATGATGACTTCACAAAGACAGGAAACAGAGGAACTATGCCGGTTAGAACGTCAGATAAACCATCATATAATCGACCAATCTGTGTTACAAACGAATCCAATTCAATATTAAGTGATGGTGCAAGAAAACGTGTTGTCAGGTTCATTTCCTCACATATAAATTTAAGTATCTCGATCGACAAGCCTGTTAGATTGTACTCAGTACTGCCATCATTCTGTGTGTAATTTTCTGTCATAACCACGTAGGGGTTGATACCAAAGGTACCAAATTTAATTTGACAACCCATGAAATTTTTTGGAAGTTTTGGAGGATACAGATGAGCTTTTTCTAAATTTCTGCCTTAATTTTTAAAGACCCATTCATCTAACAGAGTAATGTCATGTAGCTCTCCACACCTTCCAAATTTAAATGGAAACCAAGTGTACAAGTTCAACCTATCAGACGCTTTAGACTTTGTTGTGCTCATAGCATACAGCGGACGATATGTCAATTGGTTTGGGATCAAGACCAACACGTTGACAATTCTGGCCACCTGCCACAATAAGGAACATATGTGAGCCGCAAGTAAATGTGCTGGTTCATTGCTGCTGTCAGTTGCCACCACAAGAAACCTTCCTCGAGGGTTCCACGATGTGCTGTATTTCAGATTCTCCAACTGATATTCAAGCGTCACGTTTAAGCTGCCCGTCTCTTCGTTCCACACAAACAGAATGTAACTGTGGTGTAAAAATGACGTGTCTGCAGTGTCCTCTCCGCTTGGTCGGAACAGTTCAATTGGCCATCTTGTTCAATCTTGTAACTTTCCCAGCATGACCTTCACCGTCTTAAGATCGTCCCTCTGTGACAGAGGGTCACCGAGAGCGCTGCGGGTGACGTCCGGCGTTGTGCGTGGCAGCGAGACGACGAGAGGTCTTCCTGGTGCTAAGTATCTTTGTGCGACGGTCCACACACACAGGACTGTGTGCAGCTGGTCTGTGGTCAGCGTGCTGCCTGTCAGGGCTACGGCTGCTTGAGTGACAGCAGTCAGTAGCAGCAGCATGCTGACAGCCATGTTGGCTCCTGCCATCTGCAAAGAACATTGCATTTTTGTGTACAAGTTTCGTCGAATCTTCTCACTTCCAAACTTATTAATGCTTTGGTTAATAAGCTAATGTTACAGTTCATTGGAATGTGAAACAGTGTAGTTTGGTGGAACTTTCATAAAAACATTCTTTTTTCCTAGTCAATTTTTTAGCTGACTTTAGAATTAGAATGATTTGTAGCCTGTAATGCTAAATGTCTGCAAGTGTACACGGCGTCACACTCCAGCAGACGATAACCATTACAGTAAATGGCAGCAGAGTCACAAATGTCAAAGCTGCTGTGATTTATCGAATTTAGTTGTCTGTATATTACGAAGTCAGATTTATTTCAGTTTCAATACATTCTTGCTTGTAACCATTCCAAATATAAATGTTAGCACCAACTGTGCCCTTGTATTGTGCGAATTGAGGCACTTTTTAGCGTTTCGCCAAATCAGTGACAGTTTGTAAGCAATCCACAGTGCCACTGTACTGCAGCAAGTTACGTAATTACATTGCTGCAGCAGCTAGCTGATCTGTGTTGTGTATCGCATTTTGCTGCTGTCTGTACTACAGTCACACTGCACTGTGCAGTTGTGCTGCTTATCCGAAACGTCCATTTGATTGGTCCGTGTGGGTCAAATGTCTACGTAGTCTGTTGTTTCTTATATCTGCTACACCTAAACTTTATTATTATTATTATTATTATTATTATTATTATTATTATTATCCTCGGTATGTTCTTTATGTAGGGTATCTACACATATATTGCTGAGACAAACCATCCCCCTAGGGAACATTGGTTTGCAACTATTCTGATGTAACTATTCATGGTGCGTATATCGCTAGTTCTTGCGTTGACTCCTTTGTATCTCTACGTTAGCACTTTCCGAAGTATGTGTGCAGTGCCCAATATGGCTGTTTTCTGTAGTTCCTTAACTTCGTTTTTTCCAGGTATGTTGCTCACATATTTTCTAAATGACTTTGAAATTGTCCCAGTCGCGCCTATTATTACTGGAGTCACTTTTGTTTTTACATTCAACATGCGTTGTATTTCTATTGTAAGATCTTTATATTTGAGAATTTTCTCTGTTTTTTAACCACATTTCTGTCCCCCGAAATTGCAACATCTATTAACATACATGTTCTCTTTTCATTGTCACGAATTATAATGTCTGGTTTGTTGTTATGAATGGTTCTGTCAGTTTGAACTTGTTGATTCCACAGTATGGTTACGTTGCCTCCCTGGCCTGTTTCTACTGATTCTGGGACATGTTCGTACCAGTGTTTTTGTCCAATTGTCCCCCTGTTTCCTTACATATGTTGAAGTGTAGCTGTGCACACACTCTATCGTGTTTGTATGTACTGTTCTTTTGCCAGTATTGGGCATGCCGATATTATATGGTCTATTGTCTCATCAAAATTTGGCATAGTCTGCATTTGTTATCTGTCTCTGGGTTTAATATCTTCGTTGCGTACTATTTTGTTTGTTTCGCTTGGTCTTGAGCTGCTACAATTTCACTCTCAATTATTGATTTTAAGTTTCTTTTTGAAAGCCAGAAGAACGTGTCTTCTTCTCCAATAAGCTGTCTATCTACATTTCTAATGTACTGCCCATGCATTAATTTTTCCATTTGTTCTTTAAAACCTCTCCCAATCTTGTCTTTCTATGTTGTATTCCTTCCTGTTTTGCGTCACTCTTCTCATTTGGTTGACTTAATTCTTCTGCAATCTTTGCTGCTTTCTTAATTATTGAGTTCACAGTTGGTTGTGTGCTTTCATAGGTTTTAACAAAATATACAAACTGGTCTACTTTATAATTTTTGTTAAGATATTCTGCAATAATAGTTATTTCTGCTTTATATGCAGCTTCGACTTGTACCAGTCCTCTCCCTCCTTCTTTCCTCTTTTCATATAGTCTGTCTGTTAGCTTTTGGATGATGCACTTTATACATTGTTAGTATATTTCTGGTTTTCTTTCATTTTTTTGTCCTCAATTCTCCAGTTAATTATACCAAAACTATATTCAATACCGGAACTGCTAGTGTTCCCATCGCTGTAATCTTATTTCTGGCGTTTAGTTCAGTTTCCAGTATCATTCTCAGTCTCCTGTTGTATTCTTGTTTCAATCTTCCTTTTATTTGTTAATGTTGTATGCCTTCACCTTTCTCAATCCTTAAGTTCTTCTACGTTTTTCCTTGTTCTAACTCTTGTATTTCTCTGTTAATGTCAATCACTAAATTTTGCGAGTGAGTTAGTCTGCCTCTCTTAAATGTAATCTTATCACATTTGTCAATTCCAAATTCCATATGAATATCATCACTAAATATTTTAACTCTATGAATCTCTTTTTGGAGCCCTTCCTCTGATTTAGCAATCAACTTCAAGTCGTCAATGTAAAGTAGGTGAGATATTTTTGTCTTTGTTGTGTGCTCTTCATATCCTGTTTTTAACGTATTCAATTGTTCAGTGAGAGGCAGTAGGCAAATACAAAATAGCGGTGGTAATAGTGAGTCTCCTTGAAATATTCCACATTGTATTTTTATGACTTCTTTTTCTACTAGCTTATTTTCTGCATGTAGGCGCATACGTGTCCTCCAGTAGACCATGACCTTCATCGTAAATGATATTACTTTAGTATTAATCCCAATTATCTCTATACATTTAATTATCCAACTGTGTGGCACCCTGCCAAAAGCTTTCTGATAATCAATCCATGCCATACACAAATTTTTGTTCCTGCGTTTACATTTTTTAGTATTGGTTTTGAAATTAGCATCTGATCTTTGCATCCCTTTGATCCTGTGCAGCACCGTTTCTCTTCTTTGGCATAAAATTTTCATCTTCCATGTATTTTTGCATACGTCTGCTTATAATAGGTGTAAGAAGTTTATATATTGTAGGCAAACAGGTCACAGGCCTGTAGTTCTTTGGGTTGCCAGTATTCTCATTTTTTGGTAAAAGAAATTTTACTCCTGCCTTTAACCACTCCGATATTTGGTCTTCCTCAATTAATTTGTTAAATAGTGCTGCTATGTGTTTATCTGTGTTGCTGTAAGTTGCTTAAGCCAAAAATTTGCTATTTGGTCTCTTCCAGAATCTTTCCAATTTAGCGTTGTTCTTAGTGCTTCTGCTACGTCTTTTTCACATACTGGGCTCCAGTCCATGCTTGAATTTTGTTGGTACTGATTTTTTATACAGTACGCCTCTCTATTATGTTCAAATTTATTCCCATATATTTCTCTCTTAAAGTTCTCCACTTCTTCTTTTTCTGGTCCTTTTTCACACTGCTGTATGTCTGTCTAAGCTGATTATAAAATTTCTTACAGTCTGTCCTAAACAGCTTATTTTGATAATACTGATTTTGTCTTTTCCTGTATCTGGATTGTAGTTGCGTTTTTGCTGCATCTTATTATTATTATTATTATTATTATTATTATTATTATTATTATTATTATTATTATTATTATTATTATTATTATTATTATTATTATTATTATTCCTTTCCACGCCATACTTTCTTCGACCCATTCCTATTCCATCTCAACTCACACCTTGCCTCTCTCTGAATCGTCTTCCTGCGCGCTGTAACGGATGACGACCTTCGGTCTGTCTTCCTCCAGCCGCTGGATGTGTTCACTCCAGTTACGATGACTATCTCTAATTTTATCCAAACCACAAGATGAATGTAACTGCTGTTAGGAATTTCACTTCTGCAGCTGTGTGTGATTTCCTGTTCTTTCTTAATGACTCACCTTTCACTAATTAACCAAAGAACTCCAGGCAGCAGAAACTTTCTTGTAAATCTAACAATCTCCGATAGTCCAGAAATTCCCCGCATTGTATAGCATCCGAAAATACATCAATATATTTTAAAGAATATTTCACCCTTCCTTTCCTGAACTCGATAGAGACTTCGTCGTCCTATTTCTTGAAGATCCATTTTAATAATATCCCTGCCTCAGACCCACGCACCCATTATACCTTGTACGTGCTAAACCCCATGTCCAGTTCCCATTCCTTATATCGTTCCAAAGGATCAGTCCCAGTCCGAGGCTTTGCGAATTGTGTAGTAACTCAGTAATCTGTTAATGTTGGCACCTTGCCCTACCAATAAACTGTAGGACACCCCTTGTCGGATGTCCGCTACTGCATATTCGGTATATTAGCAGCCACATACCCTACCCGGTCGCAGTCTTCTCCTTCGCAACCTGAGGGTAGGCCGCAACCTGATGGCAGGGACGAGCTTAGTACGGCGTATGATACACTCCTAATATTCTTATTGTTTTCATCAATGGTAATAATAATAATAGATATAATAATAATAATAATAATAATAATAATAATAATAATAATAATAATAATAGCAATATATTTTAAGAAACAGTAACAGTGTTATTGGGGATATTTATTCCTCAACACAATCCTCAGTCTCTTATTCAAAACTCACAATCAAACTAGAATTCACACATTAGTGACATTCAGTTTTAATTGACTCCTTACTGACATTCAGTCTATTATTTACTCATTTCTAACGTTCAATCTATAATCGACAACGTACTGCCATTCAATCTGTTACTGAAGCCTTACTAGCGTTCAATATGTTATTGAGTCCTCACTGACAAGCAATCTATTTTTCCCTCCTTACTGATATCCTCGCATGAAAAATTAAAATACATAACTTTCAAAACTGACAGGTATAGGTACACAAAACTGCAGGAATGATCGCAAAAACCATTAGTCAGTAAGTTACTAAATTTCTGGGCTTGAGTTTTTTGAAGAAAATAGCGCATTCTTTCTAAGAAGGGGGCTGTGACCTGGACGATCGCAGGTTTCGAATTCCGGTAAAGACGATTGTTTTCTGTGTCCTCCAATACTTTCAGACTGGCTGTTGGGTCACGTAGCCTTCTGGGGATTAAGTGGCGGGGGTTTGAGCCTAACAACTCACCTGTATCTAGTGCCCAGGTGATGATGCTCAGTACAAAGTTTCCGTTGGTGTTACGTTTCCAGTTATATGAGCAGCAGTAGGTGAAGGTTGTGCGAGTGTCTGGAACTGACAGTACGGTAAACATTGGGCTGGCGGCAGTGCAGATTGGTACAGCGTTGTTGGTGAAGGGTAGTGTCTTACGGTATTTGGTGTGAATTGCTGACAGCTTGAGGTGTTGGACTGCCTAAACTGTGAAGGTGGAGGCAACAATCTGCAACGAAAGTTGATAATTATATAGCGGTCAGCAGGGAATGATATTTGGAGAGAATTTAATGTTTAGCAGTTCTGTACAGAACACACTAGAATATTACCCAAAACGTGTTATTGTTGATAATATTTAAAGGGAATTTTTCCTATCTAATTTACGGGCCTAGATTTATGTAAATAAGTTATCAACCAGCGATACTTACATAAAAATTTGGCCTCAAATTGCCAGATGCATTCTCAAAATCATCTAGTAATTTCACTTCACCTTTCGCTACTAACACTTCATATCCACTTCACATTCCTCTCAAGCCACCACTGACAACTCAGTTCTTACGCCACATTATGTTTAATGCGTTCTATCTGTCTTTACACATTTCAGCTGTATTTCAAAATCGCCCCTTGGACCTGTATTGTTTGTCATGCCACATATAAATTATATTTAACTGGATTGAAATAAAATTCATTAATAAAACATCTACGTCTAGACATTCTCACAGTGGACACGTAAAATTTCAGCACGCCATGTGCACACACAAAGCACTTTGCACATTGGGACCGAAGAAATGTCCAAATGATTTCATAAAATTTAGTCTAATGTTGCAAATCTTTAAAAAATTTCAACCCTCACTGAACTGTTTGTTCCATTAGCACAACTGATATAACAAAGAAAAATTTGTATTTTACCGAGCAGAAGACAACTGGAATTGTAATCGTTTATGTCCAGTTTATCACATTGTTTTTAACATTTTATCCAGACCTTATAACCCAAACAACCTTTTCCTCTCAAGGTTTCCAACTGAATTTTTTGGTGTATTTTTAATTTCTCCAGTTCATTTCTCTTGTCCCATCTGTGCCACTGTCTCTCAGTTCACTCCCCACCAATATTCACTCCCCAATACAAAACATACAGCTCCCCACTGTAAAATTTTTTCATCCCCTGCATTTCCCTCTGCCTTCAGACCAAATATCTCCCTCAGCCCCTGGTCTAACACAGTATTTCAAGTGTTTATTCCTGTGGAACACAAACACTCACCATCCAACACAAACACAAACACTCACCATCCAACACAAACACAAACACTCACCATCTAACACAAACACACTCACCATCCAACACAAACACAAACACAAACACTCACCATCCAACACACACAAACACTCACCATCGAACACAAACACACTCACCATCCAACACAAACACAAACACTCACCATCCAACATAAACACAAACACTCACCATCCAACACAAACACAAACACCCTCACCATGCAACACACACAATTCTCTTTAACCGAAACTGTTTATTCACAACTCCGACCTGCTGTGTGCAATCTGTGTCATTTGTGTTAACAGCTGTATATGATATGTAGTGTTTCAAGTAATTAATACTATATAAGCCTGTACTGTATGTACTGTGCACTGTGGCAAGATCTGTAATGTGTGGAGTGGCTGTCACGAATTTGAATGATCCAATACTACAGTAACAATGGTGTGTACTCATTGTGTGTGAGTGTGTTTTGTCTCTGTGCATGTGTTTTTGTGTGTGTGTTCGTGCGGTTACACAATTGTGTGTGATATAAATAGAGTCTTGTTGCTGCTCCGAAATACTGTTAGCGCGATGGCGATCAACGCTGCTCTATTACTGCTGCCATTTCAACTCAAGTTTCTATGAGCAAACTTGAGTATTGCATATCGTTACTCATTTCGACAACAGGACACTTTCCAGACTGTGGATGTGTAGATGCTTGTGATAACATTTATCATTGTAATAATATTATCTTTGCACTAACATTTGTCTTTCTGAAAACATGTATCCTTGTGATAACATGTAGCCTTGTATATCGATAGCAAAGTTTCGGAGGAATTCTAAGCCTCCATCTTCAAAGTCTAAATCATTTAATCTCCAAATATGTTAAAATATACGTCTTATTAATGATAATCTACATTTTGTGCCTCTAAACACGTGTCTCTTTGAAAGAATTTACTATAAAATTTGAATTAACAATAAAATTCTGGAAAATTTAATAATACATTTTACATTACGATAACTGTCAACAGTTCCATATAACACAACTGACCACGTATCGTGCCTTTAATCAGATTGACAAGAAAGCTTAAAACTGAAATGAAATTAAACGCTCTGTTGCTTATTTCATCTGACGCCATAAAGACTAAGAGGGCAGTGCAGGAGGGCTGTGTTCGTTATTAATCTGGAAACTTAGTTGAGGTCGAGTGGTGATCTTCACAGCACTGACATTTCTGCCACTGTAGGGCGAGTACCGTTAGTGGGAGGTTCTGAGAGCCTATCTGGACGCGTTGCTAAACAGAGGAATCGTTACATCTGACGGCGAGAGAACTGGGTTCATCGGTCTTTCGGTATTAGGTAGGTCAGTCACTGTATTGACTGAGCTACTTTGGCCCCAAATCAGACGCAAGAAATATGACGTGTAAATCGGGAAGACAGAGCTAAAAGCATTGATATTGTTTGTTGCAAGGGTCTATTATATATATTGTATATACCCAATATTGCATTCAACAAGAAGATGACTCTTTTTACTAGCACGTTGGACTTGGAATTGAGGAAGAAGCTAGTGAAGTGCTACGTTTGGAGCATAGCTTTATATGGTGCTGAAACGTGGACGCTTCGGACAGTAGATCAGAAACACTTGGAAAATTTTGAAATGTGGTGCTGGAGGAGGACGGAAAAGATCAGTTGGACTGATCATGTGAGAAATGAAGCTGTGTTGCTTAGAGTCAAGGAGCAGAGGAATATCCTACACGAAATACGTAAACGGAAGGCGAACTAGATTGGTCACATTTTGCGTCGAAACTGCCTTCTACAACGGGTTATTGAAGGAAAGATACAAGGGGGGATAGAAGTGACAGGAAGACAAGGAAGAAGACGTAGGAAGCTATTGGATGACTTTAAGGAAAGGA
>Ga0268261_10002876_pt1 | contig 12484 bp, 7 predicted proteins | sample TergutNc150P1_FD_190353 | JGI IMG/M metagenome (GOLD analysis project Ga0268261, IMG submission 190353) | Nasutitermes corniger P1 segment gut microbial community from laboratory colony in Florida, USA - Nc150 P1 (SPAdes) (version 2) | ecosystem: Host-associated > Arthropoda: Insects > Digestive... | reverse complement strand
ATATGATATGATATGATATGATATGATATGATATGATATGATATGATATGATATGATATGATATGATATGATATGATATGATATGATATGATATGATATGATATGATATGATATGATATGATATGATTTATTTAACTGCAATTAGGTAGCCACCCGGTGGCAGTAGTACAGTACACATATACACACAAACAATACAGAGAACGACACAAAACAAACAATACATAGAACAACACAAACATTTGGAAGAGTCATCTGATCCACGCTTTAATCATCATCATCATATATCTGTCATGGAGTTGGGCCACTTGTTGACCCGTTCCGGTCTCACGTATCCAGAAGTCTCTTCAAAAGTCTGCGATGATTCCTTCTGCCAGTTGGGGAATAGATTTCATTACCCTGGGTAATCTATTACGGAGCATTCTATTTACATGTTGTATCCAGTTTCTCTTGTATTCCAGTAATTTGTCTAAAATTGGTGTTATTTTTAATTCCTTTGCAATTTGTCCATTTGTTTTGTAATCAGTCCAAATGTATCCTGCTATTCTTCTCATGTATTTCATCTCTGCTGCTGTTATTCTTCTGGCATCCCTTGCTTTAATAGTCCAAGTTTCGCTACCATATAACAACAATGGGAGGGCCAGTGCATTGTATAATTTTGTTCTTGTTTTCTTAAGAGTGTTTGTGGTCTAAAAACATTACTTAAAATGCCTGTAATTTTCAAATAGTTGTGTAATTTGTCGTCAATATCCAATTCTTTTTCATAAGATATCATATTTCCTAAATAGTTAAATGAATTTACTTGTTCTATTATTTTGTTATCTATTACAATTTTAGTTCTTACTGGATCTTGTCCTCTAAATGCCATTGATTTTGTTTTCTGTACAGATATAGTTCAATTATACTCTGTTATTATTTGATTTAATTTATGCGTCGCTCTCTGTAAGTTATCTTCTCTGTCTGCTATTATGACTTGGTCGTCTGCAAATAACAGCGTTGACAGTTGCTGGTTTTTTGAAAGTTTAATTCCGGTTATGTCTTGTTTTTGTCATTTGGTTATTAGTTCATCTAAATATATGTTAAACAATGTAGGTGAAAGTGGACAACCTTGGCGTACTCCTTTATTAATTTCTACCGATTTTGAGAGTTTGTTGTTAAATTTTATCAATATTTTGTTTTTTGTGTAAATATCCACTATTGCCTTTAACAATGTATCTGGAATATGTCGAGATTTCAAAATGTTAAATAAAATCTCTCTTTGTATGTTATCAAATGCTTTCTGATAATCTATAAACAGCAAATGTGTTTCCGAGTTAAATTCCCTCCTTTTTTCAATTAATAATTTGAGGCAAAATGTTGGATCCGTGCATGATTGTCCCTTTCGGAATCCATTTTGCGTTTCTGTCATAAAAACGTCTGAGTAATTCTGCAGTTTCATATTAAGAATTCTAGAGTATATCTTATAGCAGGTGTTGAGAATACTAATTCCTCTGTAGTTCTGGGGTTCCCTTCTGTCACCTTTCTTAAATATTGGAGTTATAACTCTGTATTTGGCATAAGTAAATATAAGTGGAAAATAACATATCTGAAACTTGTAGTTGGTAAGAGATCCTGCATTAGAAATTGAAGGTACTAAAATAATGTCTTGGTTGAAAACTTGAGACTTGGTAATCAGATTTTCAAAATCTGACCTTACATGAGGGCGGTAATGGTTAAAAAAATTGTGTACCATAATATCATGGGTTCATGCACAGCTGAAGATATGTAATTATGTATTATCAGTCTTACATTGTTATTGCCACACAACATGAGGATTTGCATCAAAGAATGAACTTTGTCTTCAATCGTAAAACCCCAAAATTTGTGCAATTTAATCAAAATTCCATTAAAAAAAACAAACACAGTATATTAAAAAAATATTCTGTTGAAATACTCCATGCAAAAAGGATTACTTGTTCACACGGAATGAAATCTGAACTTTGTTCACAGTAGTACATGAATTTCAACATGAACATGTGTGTTACCTCAGTGCATCACTGTACACATTGGATTCTCATATGTTGTGGATGGATTTTATTCCAGTGAGAATTGTTGCCAAAATAATGCTGGGAAGTCACACAGATAATGCAGTTTAACTTGAGAAGTCTAAAAGTTCATAAATATTTGGTTACATATTTATCACCTTTGTAAACTTGTCAGATAATATCCAAACTACATTATGTATAATTCCTGAGTAAAAGTTTTAATTTTTGGGAACAGCAGAGTTGTAAATTGACTATGTTTTCTTTCTGTATTATTTGACAATTCATAATATGTACTTCATTTGTGCTGATAAACCTGCGTCTTCCCAGTATGTGTCTTTTATAGAAATCTTAATAATGCTGTTTCTTTTACAGTCTTTTAAGTATTTTTTTTTTTATTTAAAGCTTGCTGTTATGGTACAATCACATGAGGAAGAAGATCAGGTTTCCATGAGTCTGCCGGTTTTGCATCGGTCTGCTGATCCTACAGAGCTGGAAGATGTTGCAAACCTTAACTTTGTACCTAAAAAGAAAGACATAATGAAAGTACCACTTATTCCTGACACAGATACTTTTGACTCTTAGTAGCATCATAACTATTTTTGATTGTTACAGACTGGCTAGTTGAACATGTATTTCAGACATTTATGTGTTTATGAATATTTACACACTTAATATTTACATGTCTAATATATTTTATTTATTTGCTGATAGAGTAATATATTTGGAGACTGAATCATCTGTGATATTTTATAAATGCCTCAAAACTTGTATATTGAGTTGTATAAAGATATGGTATATATAGGCAAATATATGTTTATACACACATATGTAAACACACGCTGTCATACTAGAGAAACCACATATTATAAATTGTTTCTTATGAATATTAATGTTTTGCCAAATTACTCTTACTGATTTTTGACAGTGGCTTACTGTTAACAAATAGGAAGAGAAAACTGGATTAATGTAATTCTCTTGACTGGAGGAACTATTTGTATTTGATAAGAAGGAATTATAAAAGATTGCTTGATTATTCTGGCTGCTGTTTCACATACTATCACCCCTTTTACTGTTCCAAGCATTTAAGGGTTTAAACTTCAAGAAAGAAGAGTCCTTTTTTCCTACTTCTCCCATTCATTCACATTTTGCAATTGATGTTTCAAAGGATCAGACAGATTGAGAAATTATAGTAAAACAGTCTATTTAGGGCTACAGACTATATTAATAAAATTTTTAATAGCTTGACTTGAAGTGTGCATGATATATGCATAACACGTAGTCACCATACAAAAAATACACAGCTACATGCTGTAGTTACTCTATGTTCTGATTAAAAATACTGAGGGCATTTTAACTGAAAATATAGTTAGCATTGACAACTGTTACTATTTTTTACTCATTGTGCTTCTTGCAGTAAATATGGGGCAACAATATAGATAGAAGGCAACCTAAAGATTTCTTTAAGTTGGCATAATGGGCAAAACATACTCAAAATTGGAGTTTTGTGCTACAGCACACTTTTAAATCTGCTTTTGTGAGTAAGGTTTGGTGGTGAAGTCAACCAAACGTAAATTTTTCTTAAAGGTGGCATATTGTTGTACAGGTAAGTAAATACCCTGAGTAACATGCTAGTTATCAGAAAATCCTAATCTGATGCATGCCATGTATTTACATTATATATAGTTTGTTCATTGTGTGATATAAGTGGAATCTGAATATTAGACCCTTTTTATTTTGACTTCTATTATTATTTTTTCAGGACGGTAAATTATACATGCATGTGTGTGTATATCAACAAATGGAAAACTAAGACATTGCACTTAATAGTATTGTCAGTTCAGCAATGTTTTCAAGAAGTTTTCAAAAACATCTTCACTAGACATAAAAAGCATGCTGACAACTGAAAGTTGTCATTTCCAGCACCTGTTGTAATATGGAGTGATTTATATCAGTGAATAAATAATTGTATTGCACATACTGCCAACATATTACAGTCTTGACAGTACGCGGTCTGGTGGGTTTAATGAGAGATGGGATGTTCTATATAAGAAAACGTATATCCTGATGCTGTACTTCATCAAATACAAATAAAAACCTTTAAATTTTGTGAAGGTGAGTGTGTACTGATGTATAACACTATTGTTTGTGATCCACAACCAACCATACATGTGCATGCACGTGCATGTGTACACACAAATGTATGCAGGCACAGACAGATGTGCACAGATACAGACATGGTCAAAACAGTTGCCCCTGTTCCTAAGATGCACACTATGTAAATAAAGGTCCACAGATTAGCTGGATTCTTTCATGTTCTGGTCACAGACATTCCTGTGATAAAATTTCCTGAAGTGTTTTGAATGGGCCCCAGATGTAGGCAGAATGTCATCAAGGATTCAATGCGATTACTTGATTTTTCTGGATTTTATTGATTATCTGGTGCCACAATGGTACACAGAATTTTGAAAACTGAATCTGATGCTATCCTGAAGTAAAATGGTGGGGATCCACCTTCTAAATTGTATCATGACTGAACTGTTTTCAACCTCTCTGAATGGAAACAGGTTCAGTTTCAGAAATTCTGTGTGTTTTGAATACTGGATGATGGAAAGTTCCAGAAATGAAGTAATCCTACATGTAAAATATATCACAATTAGAACCCTACATAACAAGATCTCTGTCTCTGCTGGGAATTGAACCCTAGTCTGTCAGCCCATTGCACCTTACTTTACATGTTAAGATTCTTGAAAACCACATGAAAACATAATGAACATCTGTTACTGGACACTTCCCTGATCAAAATACAGTTCACATGCTCAAATCCTATGTATTAGATTTGCTTTTAGGGGCATTTGCAAAAGTGTGTAAAGCAATTAATAGCGTCATCAAGTCCATCTATCTGTCTGCTTGGAACAACTTGGCTCCCACTGAACCATTTTTCATGGAACCTGATGTTTGAGTATTTTACAAAACTCTGTTGAATAAATTCAAGTTTTATTAAAATCTGACAAGAATAATGTGTACTTCACATGTAGACCTAAGTACATTTTTGGTAGTATCTTGTTTAATTCGTCTTAGAATGAGAAATGCTTCAGTCAAAAGTTGTAGAGAAAATCAGAACACACATTTTATGTTCAATAATTTTTTTTTTTCGCAAAAATCTTACCATTTTATGAGATGATGTGGAGAAATATGGTTCAGCCAGACAGGCTGCAGATGACAATATGGCACATGCACATTGTGTGATGCATAAGGCTAAAGACTCATTCAGAATACAATATGTATTTTGTTTTTCCATGGCAACACTGATTACATGAATGCGCCTCAATGCTATGTTCATTTTTACATTGTCTTGCTGTACTCATGTTATTCATTCATTCATGGCAAGATCTTATATGCATTGGTATAGCTAGGTTTTTTTGGCGCGCATGGCCAGAAACCACAATGGCTATGCATAACAAAAACTATGAACTTTAAAAAGTCATGATCAGCTACTGAATTTACTTTTATTTGGCTCAATAATTTTAAAATTGACAAGGTCAAATTTTTACATTTATAATATTTATTTTAGAGCCCCTTGGACCTTGGACTCTGGTGGCCATTTGCCCCCCTCCTCCGCTAAGCTATGTCCCTGCTTATATGTATGCAACATACTCAGAGTACATCCAATTGTTGTTGCTGTAATCAGCGTGGAAGCACTAAGCAAATAAAAACAATTGACTTTGTTAATTGTATAATTTTCTTTGACCTTTCATCTAGCTGGAATTTATGCAGGCATAATCATTTCTTAGCATGGGACCAAATTCCATGTAAATGTGCAACAGTAAGAAAAGTACTGTGTGTAATTTCATTTAGGAATGTTTAACCCTTTAAACGCCGAGTTAAATCCCATCTGCCTTTTGCTGGGATTATTAGGAGCTCACCATATTCTCCACGTTAGCAGGTAAAGGGTTAAAGTGGCAGTAAGAGGTAGCATATTTGTATAATGACTAGAATATGGGCTGGACAATCTGGGGTTCAAATCATGGCAGGGGAAGGAAATTTTTTTTTTTTTTTTCAGTATGTCCAGACCAGTTCTGTCCTACACATCCTCCCATTCGGTGGTACTAGTGGCTCTTTCCCTGTTGATAAAGTGGCTAAGGTGTGAGGCTCTCCTTTTTCTAGTGCTGAGGTTGAGAATGATCAGACTTATGCCTTCACTCTCCATGAATACCTTAATGGCATATATAGGGACAACTCTGCTTGACTTTTATGTTGAATGTATCAGTATGCTGTAAAATGCACTGCAACAAGTATGAATGGTTTTGTTAATGGGCTGTTAATAAGATTGCACCACATGTTCACTAGAAAGCAGGGTTAGACATCATATGCAATGGAGCGGTGAGAACTGCTGGGTGGGGGAGGAGTAGAGGCGGTGGTATGCCAGGGTGCTATACGTTGTCATGGGTGTTGTGGAAACTGGTTAATGCTTGTGACATGAATTCTCATCACAATACCAAACATGTCTCACAAGCTGATGCCATACCACAGTGCAGTGACAGAAGTATTCTCAAGCTGCAACACATCTTGGTTTGGAGAGCTTATGTTGGCAGTCATGTGTGCTTTTGTGAGCAAATTCATTACATACTACACACAAAATACTGCAATGGACTATGCTGGATGCTTCACAGTATCTCTTATGGGTTACGATTCTGTTGTAAATAAGCTCTTCTAGAAACCACTGATGTATGGTCATGTGTAGGTGTTCTGTGTCCACTTGGGTGGTGACAGGTGGAAAACCAATACCGGTATTCTTCGCCAGTATAGATGCAAACATTAGTTTTTTTCATGGGTGTTGTGGTTTTTATTTTAAACTAGTCCACATGTATGGGTGTCAGAATGTAATGATTTCTTATTGCCTGATTAATTGCGCAGGAATTTAAAGAATGTTATATTCTACATATCAGGATTTAGACACTCTGTGCACTGGTGCAGCACCCATGTTGTGGATAACTAACCACTATGTATAAGAACTTACAATAAGCCAAATAAGAAGGAAAGTTAAACCTTGTTTAATAAAAAGCCATTTTAGTTTTCCTTTTTGAACCCAAGGAACACTTATTGCTCCAAGAAATATCCACAAAGAGAAAATTCTGTATCATCATGGCCTTGAAATATTTACAAGTCTCAAAGCATAGGCTTGGTTTTGTTAGGACAAATCTGGTCTGACTGGTTGGGCCTAAATCAGGAGGGACCCAATTAACATTCCGTATTTTGTTCTCACGCGTGTGTGTGGTAAGTGAAGCACGGGCACATGGATTTTTTTTGTGAACTGTAACTGTAGCATTATTCTGTTGTAGGCCCTACAAATGTTCAAGGTCAAAATGTTTATATTAACCAAACGTGATAATTAAATGCTGGTAGGGCAGTAATGCCTTTACGAAAATGGAATATGTAAACACAGTGTAAGCGTTTACTGCCACAAGCAATATACTACACAATTTCATAATTCAATGGCCATGAACGTTGATGTTTGTGGTAACGGCTGACGTATTGCGTTGTTGATCCATGGAAGTGTTGAGTCGTAAGTTCTTTGCACATGTTCTTTGGTTCCTGGGATGAGTGATGTTATCGGTTACGGCAGTTATAGATATGTATGTTGAGTTTAATTTCTTATATTATTTATATTCAGTGTTGAAACGACGGTTTTCTTTCCGTGTTGTGTTAATACACGATAATTCTAAATTCTAAATTGTATGACTCCAGTGTTTTAAAAATAGGTTAGGGACGTCCTGGATAGGAATGTAATTTGTATCAGTACGTTGCTGTTCGTAAAATCATACGTTATTTGCAGGAACGATACTGAGTAGACGTCCTGGTGAACGAAGTGGCTCACGAAGTGTCCGTTTAAATATGAGGTTCAAATTGTCGGTAACCTAACCCAGTCTGTGACCACGCAAGAGACTGCAGAAGTGTCTTGGGTTATCATGCAGTGAAACTTTTAGTTCACCGAACAGTTAAGTGTGAACAACGGTTATGTGCGTGTTATACTTAATTAGATGGACGAGTATGTTGATGTCTTGGCGACGGAGAGTATTTAAATGAAGTTCTTGAACAGTTCCGTACGTCATTGAAATCGCAGATGAATGAATTGCGGCACGTCAAATAAATAGGCCTAAATCTTAATATAAAAAATTTACATTTTGTTTTAAAAATACTATGTTGTATAAGCCACAGTAGTTTGAATTATTCATTGTATAATACTGTAAATTTAATGTAGGTGTAGTGCTGTCAGCTTGAAGCATGAGCTGATGGGCTTTTTTGGGGTTCTGCTCTGTGTGATGGTTAAGTGTTCCTACAGTCCTCCGCAATGACGAAATATTCAACCACCACACGGTGCACAAACCCAGAAGAAGACTACTGTCTGATCAACAACTGCCGTGAAAACCTGAAAAATTATTACTTTGGAACATCATTCCGGGTACAGCTCCATGTCACAATACTGTCAGCAGTGTGCTCTGTCCTTTTTAACTTCTCTTAAGTCATGCTTTCTTTCCTGTTGCTTTTTTTTTTATCAAAAAGTTTTTTTTTTTTTTTTTCAGTTGCTAGATGATCCAGAAATACCACTTCTCTTCCACTGTTGGAATTCCAAATGTCAAGAGTGTAACTGTGATGAGATTTTTGTACCACATGTTCATTTGTTTCCCTCTGCACTACACACTCTAAGCCAGTAGACTCAGTCTTGTCTGCTAATTAAGGTCAGTAACGTACAAAGTCTTCTCTTTTTATTAACTGTGTTTAGTAAAACTGTGTCACTGTTTTTTGGTGAAGAGCAGCATGGGTGAGTGGTATGTCAAAAAACAATCCATTTACAATCAGTGACTGCCCACATTCTTTCTTTTATTATATTTAAGTCCTCTCATTTTATGTAATTGTGTTTAGTTAAACTGTGTCACTGTCTGTTTCTGGGTGCAAGAGCAGCATAGGTGAGTGGTATGTCAAAAGCCAGTCACTCCATTTAAAATCAGTTACTGCCCATAGTCTTCCATTTATTATATTTTCTTACAGCATGGGGTTTTTATGTTAGCTGTTAATCTGGCCAGTTATCTGTGCACTGCTTCTTGATTTGTATGAAGTACAGATTTCACTAAATACAGAATTCAGGTATCACAGGTGTCAAAACAGCTACTGTATACAAAAGTGACCAAAAGGTGACAAGTGGCAGACTCTTGGTGCAAGCATTTTTGTATCAGTTCTAATGTGATAGTGCAAAGAAAAATTAGCCAGTTTTTCATGCAAATAATTTTATTGTTACTTTTATTGTTTACCTGAAAATTTGGTGCAGGTTTTATGGCAGGCTGATATAATATATGCAGTGTTAATTGTCTTATGTATTTGCAGTCCATGCAGAATGGCGTATCTTGCTCCGTCTTTAGTTATGAAAAATGGAGAGACGCACGATAAAGATGGTGATATTTGTGCAAGTGAGGTGAGCATCACTGATACTGATGACAGTGGAAGTATTGCTGCCCAGAGAACTGAGAAGGTATATGTGCTTATTCTTGTGTTCCTGATGCAGCTTCTTCATCTGATATGGCTTGATTAAATTGATAACTGTCTGTAGGGAAACCAAATTTATTAAACCCAATACAATATTACATAGTCAGTCTAACACAACTGTATTTGTATTTAACAGCTACATGTTTTGGTCTAGACGTTGACTTTCATCAGGCTAAAAAATACAGCCATTAAAAGGCAGGTGAAAGGTGCAGAATACAAAACATTAACATGTTTTTTGTGGGGTTCCACAGTTTTACAATATTTTTGTTTTAAAGGTAAATTGTAAAACTATATATGTTCAATGGCAGCTGAACAGTAATAGTGGAAATGAAATATTTATAGATATTAGGTGTTAAAGTAAGTAGAGTCTTAGGTATTGGGTGGAGGGTTTAGACTGGTTGATTTTTCATATATGTCATGCCAAGTTTGGAGATTGCTGTATATAGCAGTGTTGTATGTTTAGTTGCTCTTGTTGCTGGTATTCTGTTAATTTTGAAAATTTCCACCAATATTTATTAATCTTGAAAGTATATTTTATAAAATGTTGAGTGATCAGAAAACTAACAAAATACAAGCAACAGGAACAACTAAAAATTCAGCATTCTGCTGTGTACTTTCTGAACATGGCATGAGATATATAAAAAATCAAGGAGTCTGCATCTTACAACCAACACCTAATACTCTCCTTATTTCAATATTTTAACATCTGTAAATATTACATTACCCCCTTCACTTGTTTGTTTTTAGGAGTTAGTAAAAATGAATATTAATGCTATATTCCCACTATTACTGTTTAGTTACAACTGACCATATATAATTTTACATTTTTATTTTAAAACAAAAATATTTTATATGGCATCCCATATAAAACATGATGGTGTTTTGTATATTGCATGTATTATCTACCTTTTAATGACTGTATTGTTTAGCCTGATGAAGGTCAGTATATAGATCAAACTATCTATCTATCTGGTATTCAGCCCTTAGGCCAGTTTAGCAGGAACCAGAGCCCAGTCAGGCGACCGGTATGGCTCTGGCACGCTGCATCCTGGGCAAGTTCTTAGGGGTAGGTTGCCATTTCTTTCCCCCACCTTTAGACGTTCCCACCTTCTCTGCTAGGTGCCTTCACGTCCAACGACGCAAGAGACCTCTAGTAGCGGAAGGTGGAACTCTTCGTGGGCGAGAAATGTTCCGACAAATTTGGCCTAGAATCAGACTTCCATGTAATTCTAGGGATCTTTTACATGACGCAAATCTGCGACATGGGACAGACGGCTTTACTTCCCCTCCGAAGGAAGGCGTGCTGAGGATTTTTTCATATAGACCAAACATGTAGCTTTTAAACAATAATGTTTTTCTGAAGACACAACGGGATGAATTTTATTTAGTTAAACCTAGAGAATAATAATCTCCTGAATCACAGCACTACATCCTTCTCATTGATGCTTCTGCACTTTACTATGTATTTAGTTAGAAACCAAATTTATGTTATGCTGTCACACAACTCAAGATGCAAGTTAATAGAGGTACCCAGCTCAGTGTCATGTTCTGGTGCGCATGGCAGCATCAGTTGGGCTGAAATACCTGTTGCCTGATGTATAAACTAAATGTGTCGCATACAGTATGCAACTGAAGTGTATTATTTTTATGCATACTAACTGAAGTTGATGCCTCATAATATGGTGCTCTAAGTGCAAACTTGGAACAATACCGCTAGATCAAAATACAGGTGGTACGCGGTTGTAGCGGAAGGGACTGTTGATGTCTGCACAGAAGATGAACAGGTATACCTCATGAAGTTACTGCTGGACAAGGAAAGGCATTGGATGATCTGACAGTTTGCCTTGGAACTTTGATTTCAGTGCTTGAAACATCCCTAAAGAAGTAACTAGAATACAAAAACTTGCATCGTGTTTTAAAATACATATGTTGGGTGATCAAAGCAAAGTGACAATGTTGTCTGCCTATACAGTGTGATTTTTCTCATGCTTTAGTAGTTCTTTTTGAATTTAGAATTTGACAGAGAGCACTGCTTATCTATATGTTACATAGACCAGCAGACTGTTGGTATAACTAATAACCACTTCCCTTCTTTTTATGAAATGAATATAAAATTTGACCCTTAGGGTGTGTACACACCAACAGAGTCGAGTCGATTCCAATCCAGTCCACGCAGTCTCTAGAGTCACTGCGGGTGCGCACCGACCGAGTTGAGTCCAATCAAGTCTGCGTGAGTTCCAGTGGGTTTTTAGTACTCTTTGAACAGCGAACAGTTAAAGAACTCTAAAGTGATAGAAAATTTTAACATGTTTGTTTTGCACACGATTATGTGGAGAAGGAGGTGGCATCGTAAGAGACAGAACATGTGGGTGCACCCAATAAACATAAAAAGACCAGAATTTGGAATATTTAGCCACTTATACCGGGATCTGCTCGAGGATGAAGAGAAATTTCATGGCTTTTTTAGAATGAACATCAAGCAATTCTACTGTCTGTCACAACTGGTGGCAGAGGAAATACAAAAACAAAACACCAACTATAGGAGGGCGATTACACCTGAAGAACAACTTGCAAATTTTTTTGAGGTACGTTCTTTAAAAATCTGGCGGAGACAAGAAAGGGATTCTTGATATTATTGGAGCTACCCTTTTTCTTAATTAGTGTCCTAGATAGTAACATTATTTACTCCTATTTACCTTTTATTTTGTCAATTATATATACATATACATTATATACACACACACACACACACACACACACACACACACACACACACACACACACACACACACACACATACATATACATACATACATACATACATACATACATACATACATACATACATACATACATACATACATACATACATACATACATACATACATACATATACACATACACACAGTAACCTGTGTCTTTTT
>Ga0268261_10002875_pt1 | contig 12485 bp, 3 predicted proteins | sample TergutNc150P1_FD_190353 | JGI IMG/M metagenome (GOLD analysis project Ga0268261, IMG submission 190353) | Nasutitermes corniger P1 segment gut microbial community from laboratory colony in Florida, USA - Nc150 P1 (SPAdes) (version 2) | ecosystem: Host-associated > Arthropoda: Insects > Digestive... | reverse complement strand
TGGAGTCTCCCCTTGGAGCATTGCATTTTCCTTTTCATAATTTTCTAGCTGATGCTGCTCATCCTCTGGAGTCTCCCCTTGGAGCATTGCATTTTCCTTTTCATTATTTTCTAGCTGATGCTGCTCATCCTCTGGAGTCTCCCCTTGGAGCATTGCATTTTCCTTTTCATTATTTTCTAACTGATGCTGCTCATCCTCTGGAGTCTCCCCTTGGAGCATTGCATTTTCCTTTTCATAATTTTCTAGCTGATGCTGCTCGTCCTCTGGAGTCTCCCCTTGGAGCATTGCATTTTCCTTTTCATTATTTTCTAGCTGATGCTGCTCATCCTCTGGAGTCTCCCCTTGGAGCACTGCATTTTCCTTTTCATTATTTTCTAGCTGATGCTGCTCATTCTCTGGAGTCTCTCCTTGAAGCTGTGAGTCATTACTGGGAGACTCAAGTTGCTTGAATCTTTCACTGCCATGCAGATCATTATGAGTATCTTCATGAAACAGTTGATGATGAGGCTGTGCCATGTTGTCTATAGAATCATTCTGCAGGGCACTGAAGTTGCCATACCCAATGTCTTCACTATTATTATCTGTACAAACAGAGAAACATTTTATTTCTGTAATATATTCCTTCCTAATATTTTAACAGTGATCAGCCAAATCTACCATCTATAAACTGGGTAAGTGTGAATTATTATACTTTAAGTTTCAGACTCACTTGCCAACAGATTAAATTTTATTGGTTTTTTTTTGGACAACCCATAGAATCTCTGAAGATTTATTATTCAGTTGGTTTATATAAGGTTATTTTGTGACTGTTCTGTAACTGTATGAAGATCCCATAATCTTTATGTTCTAATGATTGAGAAGACAGATATTAGAGCAATAATTATGGTGGAATGTGCATTTAATGTTCTTCAACTTAAAGTTCTTTTATCCTTTAATATTAAGTTTCAGAGATTTAAAGTCAGTTATTTCAGTATTTAGTTCTCTAATTTTAAGATTTTCCACATTTTAATTATCAAATTCACTGCTCCACAAAGAAACCTCTGATGGGAGATTTACACTGATAGCAATGTACACACCCTATTGTAAGGAATGTCCTTTTGTTATGGATTAAGTCCACCTGTTTGTTTTGACATATGTATTAATCCTAAAATATTTGTGTGGTGTGGTGAAGATGCTTCACATATAATATTACAAAGTTTCTTGGCATCTGCTTCTCCGGTGAGGTGATGGAATTCTTTTCTGAAATGGGAACACCCATGAAGTGGATTTTCATTCTTGTGATAGTGAATAGTAAATGTAATTGTAACTTTATGGTGAGCTACACGTAAGTCACACGTCAGAAATAATGTTATGTGTGGCATTAGAGTGTCTTAGGGAGGAGCACATAAACTGAATGACATGTTGAATCAAGTAATTTTGAATGAAGAACATTGTATTAACATGTGCTCAGTTTCTGATATTTGTAGAATTATGGGTGTTGGACATGCAGAAGGTTGTGAACAGATTTGACGGGGTACAACTGAGGGTGAGCATATACCTTATATGCAAAATTGTAACTTTACATCAAAACCCTACCTTTTTTGATGCTGAATAGGTTGAATGTTATGTGAATACATTCCTTCTGATCTAACATCAACCAAAATGATGTAGGAGGAACACTAAGCTGTAAAGAAATCCTTCTAGTATTCTAATGTAGACTCTCCTTTATAACAGCAACAGTATTTTTGGCTTGTCTGTTGGGACAGTGCAATCAAATGTGAAAAAAAATACATCACATTTTTTTAGATAGCTGTAAACTGCCACAAAATTTTACCTCTGTGCTTGGCCACATTCAGTATTCAACCAGCTGTATTTCTGTTACAGTGTATATCAGCATACTCTTTGTTTGTGTAAGGCATGAATGGCATTGTTCACCATCCACATGGTACAGTTACAGTATATATGTTTTTTTTTTCTTTTTTTGCTGTGGCACTATTACCCTTTGCGGTTCATGGCCTCCTCATTCTTGAGGTTTCTAGATCTCACACGACGCACCACAGTCGGTAGGACTTCTCTGGATGAGTGATCAGCTCGTCGCAGAGACCTCTACCTGACAACACGCAACACTCACAATGGACAAACATCCATGCCCCCGGTGGGATTCAAACCCATGATCTCAGCTGGCGAGCGGCCGCAGACCTACGCCTTAGACTGCACGTTCACTGGGGCCGGCCACATATGTTTTGGACTATGCATATTGATCTTGGATGTGGAAAACACAAGGAAATGTCCCATATTGTGGCTGAAGAGAAAGAGACAGATCGGATCAGCCATTCTGTTATCTTCCCACATGCTTTCTTCTGAATGTGCTACAGTTTAAGCACAATAAGAATAATTGATTCTTTACATGAACAGTCACAAGCAAATTTTATCTTCATGTCCCTTTGTAAACATTAGAACATGCATAACCCTGGAACTCTGTAATTACTGCAGTGAGGACCCTTTCGCACAGTACTTCTAATTAAAAGTAATTGATGAAACATCTCTCGGAACTTGTGCACTTTCTTCTGGGATAAACTATGTTTTTACCGTGTATGTCTCTTGGGCTGTTGTGAACAGTATGTGGGTTCAAATCCAAGTACTCTACAGCATCTTCCAGCATCTGTTCAAATGTTTCTGTGAGTTCCTTGAAAGATGGACGCTTACTTGCATTTTCATTCCAGCAGCTTGTCATCACTCTGTACCTGTAATGGAGAGACTGCATATATTGTAATGCTGTGCAGAGGTTATATATGCAGATTGTACTAAATAGATCTGTGCAAAGGACATCACCTTCTCACTAACTAACAGAATTTTCTGCACGAGGTCTTTTTTGGGCCAGTGATAATTATTTGATTTATTGACAAGTGTCAAGTAGTGTAGAACATAAAGTTTAATTTAATTTAATATAATCCTGTTCACATAACTCATGTATGTCTTCATGTTTCTTGCAAAAGTATGTCATCTTGATACACCGCTGTTGTCAGAGGACGTAAGTTCATGATCACCTATACACCGCTGTTGTCAGAGGACGTAAGTTCATGATCACCTGAACTTTAATATTTGCTGTGACTATAACCATTGTTTGTGAAACATGAACTTGTGGATTAGATGGATAGGAATATTGCTTTGACAACGTAATTGCTTGTGTGGGCACAAGGTCTCAGAGGTCTAGATAGAATTGTGTTCTACTGTGTAATCAAAGAGAACCGTATCCAGAATTGTTTTCTTTGATTAAGTGATAGAACATTCAATGTGCCCAAACTGTATTATGAATATATTGCAATTATTAGTAGTTGTTGATTTTATATATATGTATATATTTAGCACATGATTTATAAAATATCTTAGAATTAAATTTTTAATGTTGAAATACTGTGATTTTTATGCAAGGAGAAAGCAGTACAAAAAAAAGAAAGGAAACTTCCCCATCATTTGGGAAATAATTCAATTTAGAAGGAATTTTCAGTTTTTTGTGATAATTTCCTCATATTTGAATTTTACAAGCTGATGTATGGCTTTATTTTGTACTGCATTATTCAGTAATTTTTCATAGGCATGCTAAATATTTTTTTGTTTGGTATGTTTGTTGAGTTTAACATACAGTCTTACTCTAAAATTTTGATATGCTGCACATATTCTTCCTAGTTAACAAAGCCAGGGAAATGGTTTCCCCCTTTGTTCTTTGACACTTGGAAATTTTGAAGACAGTTTTCTGTCCTTGTCAGTATCTATCTCATCTTGACTGTAGCTTTCTCTAACCAAAAGAGATGGCATTTTTAGTTGTGAATTTTACAATCTGACAGTGCAATACTAATAACATTCCAAAATTCTAATTATAGTGACAAGTATAAAATGACAAGGACAGACAAAACAGAATTTAATAAAATGAAGTTAGCTGTAACAAAGTGTCTTACAATTGGATGGAGCAGTTTTCAGGTTTCTCCATTCGGTAACCTTCCTTCAGGCAATTGAAGAGATTGTGAACTGCAACAGAAGGATATGGCGATGCTCCCAGAGTCACCAGTTCCCATAACAGTACACCAAAACTCCACACATCTGACTTGTTAGTGTACACGTGATACGCCAGTGATTCTAATGCCATCCATTTGACTGCAACTGCAACATAAAATGTAAGATTGGTAGTATTGCTTGCTGAATCATGAATTAATATATTGTAATTTGCAAAAACTCACTGTAGTTATTTGCTCCTCAGGTCGTTATTGCCTCTTTTTATAAAGCAACTGACAAAATATTGAAGTATGCTTTAATCTGCTCTTTTTACTCATTGAAAAATTCTGTGATGAATATAAACCTTTTAATTAGTTGCAGAAGAATTTAGGTTTGATCCCTCCTCACTGCCCCACATAGCTGTGTGTATATATATGCTGTGAATGTATAACAAGTAATAAATTTTCATAACAGAAACTGTAGCAAGGAAATTAAGAAAGAAAGAAAGAAAGTACCATAAGGCATAAATGTATGCTATACATAGTTTAAAAAAAACTGGTGTGTGATCTTACCACGTCGTTTGGTTGCAGAGCAGTGTTTATCACCCTCATGTACATCTATTGTCAAGCCAAAGTCTGAGATTTTGCAGATCTTTCCTGCAAACATCAACACATTTCTTGCTGCTAAATCTCGATGAACAAACTGTGAACAGCAAAGTGTGAAATAAGATGTAATGCAGTATGAAGGGGTTTTGTGCTTATGAAAGTTCACACACAGAACTGAGAGTCCAGTGGCTGCTTGTTGCAGTTGAAATAAAGCAGATTTTTTTGTGAGTTAAAATAATTATCTGATGTGAAATTAAAATTATTCTTTTCAGTTTTGTGAAAAAATAATGTGCTATAAATTTGGTCCTTTTATGTACCGGAATGGCCAACATGTGTAAGGTTATCGAGTAGTGCCATGGTGAATCGTCACACTATCAGTGCTCTAAATATGATTTGCTCTCTTGCACATGTAGATAATTTCTTACAGTGTACCGCATATAATTTATAAAATCTTATAATATATTTCAAGTTTAGCATACTCAATAAAAATCATTTACTGAATTTCAGGAACCAATGGTGGCCATAGAAAGTTGCATACAAATTCCAGAAGGCAACAGTTACTTGATGGCAATGTGTGCTGGATTTGGATGACTGCCAGTAGGATCAGACTGTGAGTTCGATACATTTGAGTTCCAAGAACAGAAATGTTTTCTGATTATAAAATTTCTTATTTTGGATCATAATGTGGTTTACCTTAATAATTATTTTCCCTTTATGGAGGCATTGCATACTGCATCTCGACTGACATGTCCTTTAAAATGTGAGACAGTTATTAGTAATGATAAAAAATTTGTGCGAATTCAAATCACTTGTCATTAAAATGATCTGTTGTAATGCAAGCACCTGATTTTTCAACAAGACAGACAATGCACGCATAACGTGATATTAAGGCGCATTCCTGTAACCGTTGTTGCCATGGGAAAGCAATAGGTATTATATATATATATATTGTGTGTGCGTGCATTTGCGCGCGCGCGCGCGTGTGTGTAGCCTTATTTATGAAGCATACAGAGCGCATGCTCCGTATTATATTGTCGTCTGTGAGCTCTGGTTGTACGATTTTTTTGCACCATATCTCACAAATACACTATTTTTGGAAAATAATGTAAATGGAATTTGTGTTTCGATTTTCACTACAACGTTTGTCTAAAATATTTCTCAATCTAGGAAGAACTGAGCGAGATGTTATTATAAGTGTATGTAGGTCTTTTTATAGAGTACCCGTTGTTCTTGTCACATCGTAATCAAACTTGGGTTTGCGTGACATTTGAGATAAATACTGAAATGTCAAATTTCATGAAAATCCGTCGTGTGGGAGCCGAGATGTTCCATGTGTATGAACGGACAGACGTACATATTGACATGACGGATCTAATAGTCGCTTGTCGCACTTCTGCGAACGCGTCTGAAAACTGTGTTTTGATAGTGTCGGGAGGGCCGTTATGCTAACCTTAATGTCACTGAGATAAGCCATTCCTTTACTAATCTGCCAAGCAAATGACAGGATATCCTTTGGAGCAGTTGGAATGTTCGAACGATCCATCTCTACCGGAGTCCCAGACCACACTGTGGGAGTGGAGCTGAACGAGCGTGGGATATGGCCGTCTGACTCCAGTTTTCTGATTTTTCTCAAGTAATCCCTGCAACAGAATCAAATGTGGATATCTGTTACAGTCCGAAAATAAGCATAAATCGAGCACAGTGAAGTATTTTCAATGGACACTGATATCTTGTTCAAAGAAAATAAGGAAAGACAAATTTGTCTTCAACTGTTAATGCCAACCTTTCTTTTTCTGTTTTGCAAAACATGTTTATCATAAAGATGGATGATTTTCAGTTATATTGCATTTCAGTGAAAGTATCTAATAAAACTGGTGCGTCTATTGTGGTTTGGTAGCAAGACTGATTATTAAAGACTGAGAGATTACTGTCATTGTGTAATCATATCATGATAAGTGCTTAGCCCGACCACCCTGGTGATTATTGATCAACTTCACGAGCTAATCTTGGAAGACCGCCGGATTTCAGCTAAATTAATAGCTGAGCAACTGGGCATCTCATGTGAGAGGGTTGGGTCCATCATTCATGAAGATTTGGACATGCTTGTACGGTATGTAGCTTGTTTCCTTCCTGGTTGGGCTAAGGACTTATCAGCACCCCTGTATTTTGGACTACAAAGATCTTTCCTTTCATTTCCAAGCTCCCTGGAATCCATTGGTAATGAAGATCGTAGCTGCTGGAACAAAATACATTACACTGGCACTTCAGCTGGAATGAGATAATGGCGCATTCTTGCGTCGGAGTTACTCGTTTCTTTCTCTTAGTCTCCTCTCTCTCCAGACGACACTGTTGTCATGGAAACTAACAGGGAACTAACAAAATAAGAATTAGGTTGATGTGTTTTGTATCTTGACGATAACAGATTTAATTATTTTTGAAGTAGATGATAGAAAATTAGTATAAATAAGGTCTTAATTGTTTTGTAACGATTCTCATGTTGATTTGTCTCAAGGAAATGGGTCAGTAATAGATAAAATATGTTAACGGAATTGTAAGGAATTTGTAAGGCGATTCTAAGAGTCTTCCTTAGACTTAGTTATAGCTGTATCCACCTTCATGTTCACTGTTTTAGAGTTAATACATTCTTGTATCATTGAAAATGCGTTGTAATGGCAAACAGCAGCACGCTCCATTTCACGACCAAATCACGTTAGTTACTAAAATTACTAATCTGATAGCATTTCACCTGTTTGTTTCGCCGTGCAGGAAAAACATGCACAGCCTATATGCTTTAAGTGTGAAGGATACAGCACGATCTGGAACAATATCTGTTTGTATAAAAGGTAACTAACACACTATCAGAATTCAGCACCACTGGTGTAGGCTACACCCCTCCTTTTCCCATCCTCATGATACATCTAACTCTTACTATTGTCTCGTCTCATTTGGTTGTCAAAATGAACTTTTCTGGGAGGTTTGCTCACCAAAGGTATGTATTTTTCTTGTCCCTCATAGCCATGTGTCCATTCGTAGGTTTCCATAATTTGCTATCCTGATGATATTAGGTGACCTGAATTAATTAAGAATTCCTCATTACAGAAAGTAATATAGCTCTATACTAAGTAGTCAAGTCAAAATCGGATTTCAGGGCATTTTTATGGTATTAGGCTAGAAAGTATACACATGGATCCTGTAAGACAGTGTCGCAGCATTACTGGGTAATTTAAAGGAATTTATGGAAATACTTTATTAAGGGCTCATTACTTTAATTTATTTTGGTACGAAATTGATGGAACTCAGCATTTTTATTTATCTTAACAATAGGCCTTAGAGTGATTAACTTGTGTTTAGACGATATGCTTTGATACTGTCATTCCTTCAGCAGAATTGCAGACAAGTCGGTTGTCAAGTATTACACAAAAATGCTGACATCAACAAGAAAGATAGTGATGACAGTGATGTTGATGAAGACGACGACGACGCCATTAACAATAACAACAAAAAGAAAATGAACAATAAAACCGGTCGAATATTTGGAATGTTTTTTGACCTGTTCTGGCCCCAGTTGCTGAAAGCCGGCCTTGATTCATTGACGATGGCAGAAACAACTAACCTGAGTGAGCCGTATTCAGCGAATTCAATGATCAGATAAACGGGGGCTCCAGGCGTCGTGCAGGCACCAAGGAGCCGAATGATGTTGGGGTGGTTTAATCCCTTGAGAATCTGATATTCGGAAAGCAAGTCCATCAGTTCTGCGGCACTGGCGTCTTCTTTAAGCATCTTCACGGCCACAGTTGTGCATCCTGGATGTAAGAAAGCGCAGTGTAAGCTCAGATACAAAACGTAGCTCTATATAAGCGATTTTTAACGTTCCCAGGCAATCCTTGGATATATTTCTGTAATGGCTACTGTGAAGTTCACTAAATTTTCTTAATTGAAAGAATAATGTTTTGTTAAAAATAATCGGGGAACCCCTTTAATTGGCGATATGTTGATTTCATATGACCGTTAGAATATCTAATTAAAAATCTTGCTCTGCCCACGAAATGAGCGACAGTAATTTCAATGAAGGTCAAATCATGCAGTGCATTTTTACATGTATGTGTTATTAAAAATATAAAAACACTTCTGAAATAAACATATTTGATTTTGGACTCCTATTAACCGGATGCTCTATATTTATGTGAGCACCATTGGTTTTTTTCGAAGTCAAAAAATTCTGCTAGAAAAAGTCTGGGTAGCACTGTTCTAGACCATTTCTGTTATCCCGATGTCACTGTGTATTATGACATGTAATTCTGTCTTTTAAATATGATTCCGATATTACGATATTGTTTAATTTTCTCTTTACTAATGCAGGACTTTCGCTAAGCTACAACAATAGCATGCAGTGAAAGCAATTTTTCTTTTTCTTCAGCAGAACTTCAGATAACTTAAAATATTCGCGCATTTTTTGTGTCCAAAGTACAGTCTAAGAAACTTGAAGACCCATAAATGACTACACAGTTAGCTAGTAGAGTAGAATTAAAAAAAAACAGGTTCTCAGTCAATATATTTGTATTTTATTATCTTTAAGACGGTGAACATTGTTTTGTTGTAATAAGTGGCGTGTACAGGTTTACGGAACTTTCCTGACGAACGTCTGCCCTCATGAAATTGGTTCCACATTTACCTCGTCCTACAAATTTTCATATTTATATTTACTAAATACACATCTTAGCAAAGTACAATTCATTGCCCTACATTTGCTAATAACTGGCGTGTTAGATACCGAAATATCTGTCTGCATTTTGACACTTTATTCCATTTATATTGACTAAATTGTTCATTTGTTACAGAAACGAATGTACGTTTGACACTTAAAAATAGTGTTATTTTGCACCTACATGTTTCGAAGTCACGTACGCCATCTTCAGGAAGCTTTACACTGAAATTTAAAACTTACTAAAATATAATAATTGACAAAAGTAACCCATCTTATATTACAGCATATTCCATTAAGATGGCCACATGAGTGGCCGAAACATGGTGGAGGCATACAGAGTGTGTGTTATACTTTTATATATTTATGCCCATTTTTTGGTTTTGATATGGCACAAAATGAGATGTTTGTATGCAATGAAAAGCTGCAACGTACCCACAGGCAACTTTTTAACCATAATTGATGAAAACGCCGTAAAAGCGTACTGTTTTATTGTTTTAATGTGTAAAATTTTAAAATATTTGTACTATAACAGTCACAAATTGAGAAACCTATACGGTTGCGAAAGACAACTGTTAGCGTCGTCATGTCTATCAGTCCGCCGTTTGTGCGCATGGAACAGTTCGGCTCCCACTGAAAGAATTTTCATGAAATTTGATATTGAAATATTTTTCAAAAATTCTGTCAAGATAATTCAAGTTTTATTAAAATCGGACAAGCGTTACGAGTACTTGATATGAAGACCAATATACATTTTTTATCATATCTCGCTGATTTCTTCTTAGAATGAAAATTCTTCAGACAAAGTTGTGGAGAAAATCAAAACACACGTTTCATGTTCGACGTTTTTTTTCGAAAATTGTTCCGTTTATGAGATAATGTGGGAAAAAAATTGTAGAGCCAGGCAGACTACAGATGATAATATGATGCATGCGCCTTGCGTGCTGGATAACTAAGGCTACAAACACATACTCAGAATATGCAATACTTATTGCTTTTAAACGGCAACAATGGTTGCACGAAAGTGTCTCATTGTTACGTAATAAGTACATTGCCTCTCATGTATAAACGTATGCCGAAGCTCTGTTTCGTTTAGTGGCGAAGCGTCTGTGTTAACCGTGTGACAGCGGCTGTCACGGTCACCATGAGGGCTCGTTGCCTGCATTGTGCTGCAGTTGCTACTCACCGAGTACTCCGCAGATATCCAGGGCTTGAGCACGTGACACGCGACCAAATTCTCCTTTATTCAGTATCTTTTCAATGAAAAGTCGGCTCCTCGGGAACTCCCACTTCGGGTCCAGCTGTTGAGAAGTAGCAAAGAACAATTTTATTAAGTCGTACTTGGAGGGAAAGAATAAGGACTCTTGGCCAAGAAAATATTAAAAAAAACTACAAGAACATATTGCCAATTTCAGTCGCCGCTCGGTCTGCAGCCACTTGCTTGCTGAAATTGCAGGTTCAAATCCCTCCTTGGGGATGGTTTTCTGTCTGTTGTGAATGTTGTGTGTTTGCAGGTAGTGGTCTCTACGACGGGCTGTTGACTCGTCCAGAGACGACCTAACGAGTGTTGTGTGTCTGAGTGTGATCTGGACACCTCAACACTGAGGAGACCCAGGCCAAGTAGGGCTGTCGAGCCATAAAAAAAAGAGCAAGTAAGTTTGTTGTCACGTAGTCTTACAAATGCGCGTGCCTAATGAACAGGACCATTTTGAGTTTGCTCAGTCTGAGTGGCTGCACGAAGTTTCAATATTTAGGAGGGCCCTTTACATATTGATTTTTTACAGATTTTTGTCCATCTTTTTTTAACGTAAGCTCTGTCTGCATTGCCAGTTCAGGAAAAAGTGTATGTAATACCCATAAATTGTTTTTTTCATTGGACCCAGAAATTTCTTAAACCGGCGCTGCCAGTGATAAAAACAATCCTTTCATGAACTGCATCTTAAAAGAAGAATGAATTGCAATTAATGAGAACCGATGACTTTGGTAAAATTATCCTGTCGGAAGAATGGAGGAATATTGTGGTTAAATGGGAAAATGTAACAAGAGATATAATATTCAATGATAGACTACAGTAAATATATAGTATATTAACCCAGTCTGCTTTACAGGATGGATACAAAAAATAAAGTATATTTTATTTATAATAAATGAATCATTCTTCTTAATAAGTGATATGATCAGTCGCATTAAGTAAACTGACTTGGGAAAGAAGATGCAGGTTGACTAGCCACTCTCATAGGTGTATATAATTCCACATTTTACGAGTATATTTTGAGTTTTTTAAATAATTGTTATTGTGTCTGTTGTTGCAATAATGTGATCTTAGTGTGGCACAGAATATTGGTGCTTACCGTAGAATAGTGACAGTTATACTGGGCCTATCAAGTACATACAAAATTGAACTGCCATACCGTGCATGGCATATCAGAAAGTTTGTATTTCTCCCTAATGATGGCACTAGTGTGCTGAAACATATTGTTGAGTCAGCAGGCCTTGCAAACTGATAGTTGTAAAATGCTGTTGAAAACTGCATATTTTAACCAAAAAATGCACACATTTGTGCATTTTGTTCATTAAAATATGGAATGTAAGCAACTGCACAATGTGAATAACATAAAACACTGTTCAAAAGATTGAATTATGTGGTAATGAGGCTTCAGCTACCACACTAGTTGGGCAGTTGTTGAATGGCCACGCAGCTGTCAGGATCTCAAAGATTCTTCAACATTGATTTAGTCGATAATTAGTAATCCTATCCTTACTGTGCCAATTATTGAAGATAACAGGAAATTACTTTTATATTCATAAGTGCATATTGATTAATAAATGTTTATTGTATAGAAACATATGCACAAATAAACAGTGTAAATTTACATTAAAATTACTCCGACATATTTCGGTGTTAATACAGCATCTTCAGGGAGTTCACAAGTTGTGTTAGCTAAAGTTATGAATTATTAAAATGATAAAATACTATATGGTAGTTTGTTGTTATGATAAGGGTTTGGTAAATGTGGCTGTATACGTAATTCTGCAACGATTAATATAAAATATTGTAAAAATATCATGAATATAATACAATTATAACATTGTAAGGAAAATGATGTATTATATCGTTTGATTTGATGGACTTACCGTGGTTAGGTGTGTGTGTGTGTGTGTGTGTGTGTGTGTGTGTGTGTGTGTGTGTGTGTGTGTGTGTGTGTGTG
>Ga0268261_10002874_pt1 | contig 12487 bp, 16 predicted proteins | sample TergutNc150P1_FD_190353 | JGI IMG/M metagenome (GOLD analysis project Ga0268261, IMG submission 190353) | Nasutitermes corniger P1 segment gut microbial community from laboratory colony in Florida, USA - Nc150 P1 (SPAdes) (version 2) | ecosystem: Host-associated > Arthropoda: Insects >... | reverse complement strand
GGTTAATGCTCGAAACATGTAGAGGAGTTTAATAAATGTATTATATGTGAATAAACAAGAATTTAGTGCATCAAGTTGGAGATCAAACCAAGGTTATACTAAGATGCACGGTCAACCAACCATCAAGATTTACATTTAAGTAAATTATGGTTTAATTAATTATCCACTTTTGTATAATGCAGATTGAAATATTTCCTTTTGCACTTATTTGGTATGTGTCTACGCTTAATGATATATGGTGGGATACACGGATGGGACAGCCTTCTCTAAACTGCAATGAGAGACCAGAAAACAAATGAAGGGAAAGGTTTTAGGAATAACTGGTGTGATGATTGCACTTTAGATTACTTCCTCCAAATGACCTTTATGACATACATTATATTGTTGTATGGGAAACATGGTTTGGAAAGTCATATTACATTATAGATGGTATTCACAAGTGAAAATGTTTGTGCAGATGACTGCTGTGATTATCTTTCATTACTTTTTTTTTTAGACAGAACCATTTTATTGTGAACCAAATAGCAGAATTGGTTTTGAGAGGCCAGTAGGCTGTATGAAATATGTGTGTGGAGAAAGTTCTGTTAGATTTCTTAAAAGTTGTTCTGTTTCATTCTGATCCCCCATTCTGTCAGTCCCAGTGCTGATGTAGTTTACATTAAGGAACTGGTCTTGATTAAAACATGAAATAAACATGTTTATTTTCTTATTTTTCATACCAGAGCAGTGAAAATTAATATTTATAATAAAATAACTACATGGCATAATTATGATACACTTATCAATATTTTAGTTACTACTGTACTTCGTACATTTGAAATAGTAGTTTAATTGTACTTTTGATACCCAAGTTTTTACCTGTGCTTAAACTAACTATGCTAACATTATTTCTTAGAAGGATGGGTGGTATTTTAATGCAAGACACAGCACTGTTCTCCAGAATTTTTCACAGTTTGTCATGTCATTTCTTATTTGATGCCGCTAACTGACACAGGTGACAAAGCTTGACTCGCAACCAATGATGAAACAAGTCACTGATTAATCTCAGAAAGTAAGGAAAATTCTCCCTGTGCTAAAGTATGATCCATGCTACGAAAACATATGAAGGAGTGAACATTGCAACTAGGTTGAGGCCCCCCTTCATGCCTTGGCCACTTTACCTGCAGGGAAAAGCTGCTGGTAACCTTTAAATAGCCTGAGTGGGCCCCTGAGTTGGTGTGGATGCTTTGAAGGTGCGAAAAGTCTCTTTTTTCTGCTGGTGACTGAACCACATTTCTGCACCTCTCTAGTCCATAGTCTGGTTACTATACTATCTGCACTCTCTCAGCACCACGTGAGAAAGTACGAAAGAATAGAAACAGAGTTGTTCAGCACAGTAGTCACTGCATAGTACATTTTGGTTCTGCATGTACATTCTTAGTCTCTTTTTCTCAGAAATATAGTGTTCGAATTAGGGGGCGAGCTGTGGAGATCTTCTCCACGTGTGTGTGCATGATATCTGCAATGTCTGGCTACAATAATGGAGTAACAAGAACTCTACTGAATCCAGTTCTGCCTTCATTTTCTGAGAGATTTGTACATGGGCTGCAAGTGCCAGATGGGATTCACAGTGATTCTTGTTTAAAAACTGACATTATTAAAGGTAAATATACTTAATTACTATGATATCCTGTACTTAATTTGCACACTACTCTACATTATATATATGTGTGTTTCTGTTTTGTGTAATCTTCCTTTTTATCAGACTTTAGAAATGCTGATGTAGGGTATGTCTAAAATATTCCAGCCTTAGCACTTCTAGTGAAACGAGTGCCAAGGCAGATAGCACCATGGCTGCCACAGATACTGCCTCCTGTGTGGCAAACTCTCACACATAGTGCAGACATTTACTTGAAGACTGTTGTAAATGGAACTGAGGCAGTGGATGAAATTGTGGACTCTGATGGTGAGTTGAATGGAATAAATAATTTACCCGACTCTTACTGTAGGACAGGGTCTTTCTTGAGAAGATGGTAGGTTAGCCTGTCTTGAAATTCCCTACCTTTTATGGGACCTGAAGGTTCCACAGAGCCTGCAGTCCTGAGGGGCTAGTGTAACATTTTGTAGTGATGTGCTTCTGAAAGTACAAAATGTTCAGCCTAAACACAACTGTTCATTTATCAAGGAAATCAGCTACAAGTTTCAGCTAAATTATATAGCCATTATCAGGCTAATTGTGAAAACAAAGAGGAAAAATTTCACAGCTGCATGAGTTTGAGTTCTCAAACCTAACAATATAGTGTCATATAATATACATACTCATAAAATAAAGATGTATGCAGCATCAGGAATGAGATCATATAGAGTTCATAAAAATTGTATGTTTGTATAAGTTTTAAAAAGACTGAAAAAGGTTATTAGTATAGAGTGATTATAAAATGTATGTAAAAGGTAAAATTGGAGGAGGGGGGACATGTAGGCATTATTTGGAGAGATGGCTTATGTGTAATTGTTCCGTTGTGCAATAGTGTCTAACTGGAACATGAAGATTACTTAACGATTTTGGATTTTTAATATGTTTTTTTATGTGTTTAGAAGCCTCAAGTGATATTGATATTTTTAATATATTTAATGAAGTATGAATTCTTGGTTTTAAAATGTAGTTTCAAATCAGTATGTTTAAATAGACTGGTGATGAGTGTGGTTTCTTTCAGCATATATTTAAAGCTAGCCTAGTTTTTCTTCATAGGTTTATTTTTGTAAGAGTTTTATTGGTTGATTTCATAGGTAGTTGTTTAGTATGAGGAATGGGAAATGAGTTATTGAATAGAATTTTATGAATAGTGTTTATAAACAGTAGATGTTGAAGTGGTTGCACAGGTATCTGACTGCGGGGTGTTTATGTTCAATAGGGTGGCATGAGGAATAGGGGATAATAATGTCAGTAAAGGTGGGTTTCCAATTTGTGGTAATTTGTACGCTATTGTGAAATCTTTGAATCGAGGGATCAAGGTAATTGTGTGTTCAGTTTCTCTTGCTAAACAGAATTCGTACTATGCATCGTGAACATGACAGAGCAGATCACATTCACATGGTCTTATGTGTGTTTAACTTTGAACAAACATGGGAATTTAAGGATGTAGCAATTGTGATTGTATTTATTTGAATTTGTTGTTGTTGTTGTTGTTGTTGTTGTTGTCGTCGTCGTCGTCATCGTCGTCGTTGTCGTCGTCACTGTTGTTGCTGCTGCTGCTGCTGCTGCTGCTGCTGCTGTTGTCGTCGTCGTCATCTTTGTTGTTGTTGTTTATGCTGCTGCTGCTGCTGTTTGGCATATCATACAGTGCCCTGCAGTGAAATGTTCTTACTGCCAAACAGCTGACTGTCATACATGTTATGTGAAGATAGTGCTTGAATACTGTATCATTAATACTTGCCCAGTGACTTGCACAGACTACACTACCCTACATTCCTGTCAGAAGTGAGCGCTTTAATTTTATGGATAGGAAGTGGAGCGATTAAATATTCCTCTGCTTGCATCCCCTTCCATGAAGTTCATGCACCACCTGTATACACAGGTTGTTACACTGTACCAACCTTTGTTTGTGCTGTGCTTGTTCGCGTGTTTTTCTGTCATATTTGGTCATTTACAAATGGAAGAGCAGGTTTTAGTTTCATCAGTTGAAAATGGTGCATAAATTAGGTTCCTGTAACTCATTGGCATTGTGCAGTCTGACCATTACGAAGCAGCAGACAGCACTCTCCATTTTATAACTGATGTGACAGAAAATGGCACAAAGCAGTAGCAAGCCAGCTAGGTTGTTTGTTTGTCAAACAAGGCCAGATTCACCCAGGCTCATTATGCAGAAGTACGAGGATCTGTTAAGCTGTTTATGGAAAAAGAGGCTTGATCTTCGGCCAGACAATTGGTTCGTCTATCATGACAGTGTGCCAGCCCACCAAGTGCTGTCAAACAGTGTACAGCATAAGAAATCTACTGTTAGGTTGATGCACACAGATTATTCATTAGATATGCTTCCCATTGCTTTTGCCATTATGTAATTTATGGTTTGACAGTGTCTTGTCTCACTAACACTTGATTGTATGAATGTAGGCCTTATGCATCCTTATGGTATTAAAATATTGTTCTGGCTGGATAATCGATTTTCTAGTACTCTGCAGATAAAGTACTAATTAATCCCTCAGTGCTCAATATAGACTTTTAAGTATTCACATGACTGGTTGCGGTGCACCTTACGGCTATGAATTCATTAGGGTGCCATACATTTAAAATGCCTCTGGCATGGACAGTAGTTTGAATTTAAAGCCAGGTGTCACTGAAGGGCTAAGCACTGTAATATGAAGGCATATAGTGAAATGGGCATAGAGTTGATAGCATTGTTGACCTCAACACTAGATGGAGATGAGTGTTCTGCTTTACCCGAGAGGAAAGAGCATTGAGTAGAGATTGTACATGATACTGGGTGGACTGGATGGGTGCCAGCGGCAGGAGAATTCTGTAACAATTAAGAATAGATTACAGTGTCATGTGAATATAAACGTTTGCTCCTAGTGAATGCCAGCATGCCTTAACACCATTTTCTGACAAGTGTTCAGTCATTTTAATTAGCATTTGAGCAAAATATTTATTCCTGAGAATCACTCTTTCAAGCATCTAATATCATTTTCTTCCTCTGAATTCTTTATAATGGGGGGTGTTAACTTTCCCTTTCCCTTGCTAAAGTGCAGTAAGACAGTTTTAATCTGAAAACCCCACCTTAAACAAGTCATGTAAATTTTAAATGGACGATGATAGCTTCTGTGATATATATATTTATTTATGGTGAAGCTATTCACAAAGTGAGTGCTGCCAAATTGTCAACAACTGTCAACACAATTTATGGCTTTTGTACCTGGAAGGTACCAAGTGTGCTGAATTTCTGTCTGTCTTGAGAATGACCTCAACTGGTTACTTTAAATCATGTACCAAGCTTTTACCATTCCAGCGACCGTGGCTTGCAGAGCGTACTGATTTGATTGTACATTATTTACAGGCGAGGTTCTTGGCTTTGAAAATTTGGTGTTCAGCATATTTGAGTTTGTCAGTGCATTAGTTGATGGTCACAAGTTATCCATGAGAGTGGAGTCAGTGCTGACAGACCTGCTATATTACCTAATTCTTTTCATGCAGATAACAGAGGAACAGGTGAGTAATAACAATATAATGAATTTTATACTCTGGGAACTTTCATGATGGAATCTGAATACTTCATGTACTTGAATTTTATTTTCCTTTCTTTGATTCTTTTCCGTGTGTTGTTTATCAGTGTATGCTTAGAGCTTTACTAATCCCAAAATTATGATGTATACTTAAAATACACAACATATTTTTTATATTTTGCTTGCACAGTCAAGGCGTTGTACCACAAAAGGAGCTGCAGATTTCATGTGATATGTCATACCCATGTATTTACATTTAAGAATGTCATGTATTTTTATGGTTTTGTGCCAGGTTCTGGTAGTCTGACACTGAGTAAGAACATGTTCCATTTGTTTTCTTTCCACATAATTTGGCATAGATAAGGCACAGTGGAATCAACTGTGATATTTGTAGCTGTAACAGAATGTTATCCATGTAGTTAACATTTCTGATTAAAGTAAAGCTTTAGAGATATTTATCCAGAACTCTGTTTTGTCATTACTGGTGTCCACTGTAAGGCATAAGACATTTAATTCATGAATCAGAGCCTTGTTTTAATACAGTTGTTATGAACTGTAGCTTGTAATGTATAAGTGGCTCTGAATCTTTCATAAGACAGACTGCAGAATGAATGAATAAATTATGCATGTATTGGATCATTAAGGAGGTACTTCTTGAAAACAAACAATACAGGGAAGAGAAATCAATGGCAAAATAGTTGCTACTCTTTCAGACTTTGTATTTATAGTTTGACATATTTAAAACTTCAGGTTCGTGTGTGGACTGCAAACCCTAATCAGTTTGTTGAAGACGAAGATGAGAAAACATTTGCGTATTCAGTAAGGATATCAGCTCAGGATTTGTTACTGGTAAGTTTTTTTTTACAAATTCTTTGTTCTTTGTATGGATGAAATTGTAGTTGTAGCCAAGATTCATGAACACTAACAAATCTGTTCTTCTTCCAGTTTTGTGGGAGAAATCACTTGTTTGAATTGTAACTGGGTAAAGTTTGGAGACCACAAATTAAATTGCAGTGTTTTTTTTTTCTGTGACATTATGCCTATGCTCCTTCCTGTGTAGGGGTGAGAAAAATGGACTGTTGAGATTGTGTGTGCGCATGCGCGCACACATGTTTCAGGCATGTCCACTTTTGAACCAGTTGGTTGATTCCGTTGCATTTGGTGTGAATATTATGGATTGGAGGACGCCTCAGCATTGTACTTTTCAGTGTCCTGTGGTCACTAAGAAGAACCCCAGTGGATGTGTGAACTTGTAAAGCAAGACAGCCACTATGTGACTTGTAGGTCCCAAAATGATGTGAGTGTTCTTTTCCCCCCAAACATTTCCACTTTGGTACCAGTTGACTGATTGTCAGGGCACTTGGTGTGATTGTTATGGATTGGAGTACACACCAGAATCTTACATTTCACTGTCCTACGGTGACCAATAAGAACCCCTGTGGATGCATGAACTTGTAAGACAAGACAGCCACTGTGTGACTTATACTTCCTGAAATTATCTATGGTGGAAGTACGCAATACTTACCAAAATATAAGATGGAGAATTTTTTCCTAATTTACCACCTGTAAAATGGCTGGTCTCAATACGATCATTAATAAAATTAAATATGATGTGTACAGATATTTTCATAACAGTGATGGACTCTGAAAGGGGGCCGTCCTATATCTCGTAATGTACTGTTTGAAACTTTTGTTGAACTACCAGCAGCATTTTGTGGAATGTAAAATAATAAAACAGTGGCTGCACTAAACAGTTCTTCAGCTTCTGTTTAAATAGCAATAACTAATAAACCATTGGCACTGTTGATTTGAACCTTGGCACAGAGTTTGATCATAAACATACTTTTACGTTATATGTGTTTATACAGTACTCTTTATTAGTCAGCAGTTACAAACAGGACAGCAGTGTTATTCTTTGAGGTACAACAAATCATTTTCTGGAATTTCACATTCATTGTTAGGACATACAAAACTTGAGTTCCCCAGAAATATCCTTGTAGATTAAAACAGGATAGAATCCTTAAAAAAATATTTTTTCTAAAGCAATATGAAGCATTGATACCAACTGGAGAAGACTGGTGTATGCCACTCAAAATCACCAACCCTGACACTGACATTGATGCATGGATGGGTCAGGAATTAACAACTGCCTTGATGCAGGTGTTTATGGACCAACAGATAACCACAGAGAGAAGATTCCTATGGGCAGACTCTCTACAGTGTTTCAAGCTGAAGTGATGGCAATCCTTAGGTGCACATAAAATCCTCTTGTTGAAGAACATAATGGGACAGAGAATACATTTCTGCTCTGATAATAGGACAGCAATAGCAGCACCTACAAAATCCACCACCGAATCAGCTCTGGTATGGAAGAGTATGCGAGTGCTAGAAAAACTATGTGGCTGTAATGGACACTTTAGTATGGATACCTTGGCATCATGGAATACCGGTAAATGAAGAAGCTGATAAATTGGCCGAGGAAGGGACCAATGGAGTCCCTTCTGATCAAACTGTTGGGATCCCCTTTTTTGTAGGTAAAGTAGTCATCAGGAGTCATTAAGAGAGGAACACATCAACAGGGGAAGAACTGTAAAGGTTGTTGCCAGTCCAAGACCCTTATGAATGAACCTCTGCCAAATAGAACAAATGAGCTTCAGGCAATGATTAGACAGAAGCTTAAAGTGGCTGTGGGACTGTTAACAGGCCACAGAACCCTTAGAGCCCATATGTTTAAACTCGGACTCACACAATGGCAGGATTGCAGACTGTGCAGCGACGAAAAGTAATATTTGGCACTGACACACAAAAGATACAGAACCTTGGGTCATATGTTCTTGAAGCTCAAGGATCTAGATAACATGAGGGTGAATGGCCTAATAAGCCCAGTGGCCATTAACAGGCTTGGCAAAATTTTAAAGTAGCAATGAGATGAAATGCAACTATAAAGATCTACATATCATTGGGACCATAATGGAACCACATGCTCTTATTTTTAATACTACTACTACTACTAATACCACTACTACTACTACTGCTACTACTGCTGCTGCTGCTGCTGCTGCTACTGCTACTGCTACTGTGTTGAAGTGAAAACTGCAGTCCAGTCAGGCTAGGCATTGAACCCTTTGTGGTCCAAATTATTGTTGTGAATTTGAACAGTCTGGTCCAAATTAATTTTCCAGAAAATCTCTGTTTCGCAAAGTTGAAAAGCAGCCACTAAATAACAGGAGGTCAGAGAAAAACCAACATTAAACTCTGTAAAATAACATGCCAATTTGAGCTCGACATTGGAGCTTGTACAGCAATACCTGCTGTCGAATTTAACTAGACATTGAACTGATAAGGATTAAAATAGCAGAATAATAGAATAAATAGAAAATTAAGCATGACCGTAATTCAGCTTCTGATTTGTGCTGATGTTAATTTGTGAAGTAAAAACATAAATGAAACAAATGAATGAGTGCATTTTGCTGGGTTTGGATCCCAACAGTGGGCTCAAGATTTTTCTCTTCTCCAGGACATCATAGCAACACTGGGGCCAACACAATCTCCTATTCATTGTGTACCAGGGTTCTTCCTTGGGGGTGAAGTGGCTGGGGTGTGAAATTTACCACTCACCTTAATCTAGTGCCAAGATTAAGAATGAGTGGAGCTATACCTCTACTTCTTTATACCTTCATGGCATGGACAGGGACAACTTTACCTTTGTTATTATATTTATTCATCTGTTCAGGTGATTTTATGCATGCTTGTTATCAGTGTTGTCTTCTTACAGATATCGTTTATTGTTTAATATCATTCCAGACACTGTGCTCAGAATTTGAAGATGACAGTTGTTCTGCACTGTGTCAAGCTGTAACAAGACATGTTCAAGAAGCAGAGACAGCACAAGACTCAAATAATGGCAACTGGTGGAAAATTCATGAAGCATGCATGCTGGCACTTGGCTCGGCAAAAAGTGTAGTTGTGCGGAAATTGGAAGCTGGTGAAGTAGTCTTTGATTTGACTGGGTTCCTGCAGAATGTTGTTATTACAGACATGAATTCTTCAGGTTAGTGTTTTTGTAGCTGTGTTGCTAGTTACGTGGGAAGTGTTTTTAATTAATTACCTCTATGACACCATAATTCCTATAGTATGGTAATGGTGGGCCATGTGGAAGTATGAGATACCCATCAGTGCAGATTTTGTTATTTTCACAAGCTCCATAAAGTGCAGGTATTAAATAGTTATCAGGTAATGACTGAGTGGCATCCAGAAAATGTATATCGCATGATGGAGGAAAGACCCGAAAGTAGTACAAGTTGCAAGCATAGTGTGAACATAAAAAGCTTATAATAAAGAGATAAGGCAAAATATTGGATTACATTTATGTTTATGTTAGAGAATTGTACCTAAGAATGTGTCTGGACAAATCATATACGGATGAGTAATTGTTATGACCAAAGTTTGATCCTGTATTCCTGCTGCTGATCACAGCCTATGATGTCTGAGCCATGGTAGATTTTAATACAGAGGTGTCCAAACTTTGGCCAGTCAGTTGTGTTCTTTGACCTGCAACCACATATTAAAATTACATGTACTGTAAAGTTACACATCTGTTTTGGCAGTTAGGTGTACCACTTACTATGATCTTTACTTTTGTGGTCTGCAAAGATGCTTATAAAAGGACATCGGACACCCCTGTTATAGTGGCACCCCAGGCATCAGCTGTTTTCTGTTAAACTGTTCAGTAACATAGCTGTTGGTATCATGCCAAATATTGTGTTTTCTCAGTTCTTAACCAGCAAGATTGTACAAGAATTTCTGTAATGAAAAGTGATCTTAATTGGTGATTTTCATCTGGTTTCTCTTGCATAAGATTGAGAAATTGGATAGTAGTGTTAGCACATGTCAAATCTGTTATAGTGAATATGAGTAATTTTATCACTCCACAGTAGACTATCAGCACAAGCTTTTACTAACCATGTGAGTCAGTGTTATATTTTATGTTCATGCATCATATCTGTCCTTGCCTGACTTTTTTTAATTAATGTCTGTAGTTACTGATTGCTGATTTTCAAGTGATAGGCTTCATACTTTATAGGTCAGGTGGAATGCCCCTTCTTTGTCCTCAAAGTGCCAGTCCTCTTTCTGTCTGGACATGTTTAAGCTAAACTCACACTGTTATAAACATGGCTTAATAGATATGATTCTGGCCTAAGTTTCTGTCTAAAAGTGATAAAATTGTGTCCTCCATCTTCTGCCCCTTGGCTGTGTATATATTCATCTTACAGATGTAACCCAGTACTGCCTCACACACACCTTCATACCAGCACTCCATATTATGTTATTTTCCCTGGATTGCACGTCCTAAATTTTTGGCAACCTTCCAATGGGATCATGTCTTCATGAAGTGACAGTTTTTTTGGGTTGTCAGCCGACCTGAATTTCTGTAGAAAATATTCATACACAGGCCATATATTGAATAGCCTCTTTGCATCTTGGGTTTCCTGTCTGATTTTATCATCAGAGCTAACCATTTCACTACTTTCTTCCTCTTACTGTACTTGTATCACTCTCGCTAGTAAAAACTAAGGGACAGATCACAATTGTTTGCATGGAGGAGTTGTTGGGAGGTCACTGTCACTTTCTAGAATTTCAGTTTCACAGTAATCAGTCAATCAGAATATGCATTTACATATAACTCACACAAAATATCTTCTTTCATAACACTCCTTTGATTTCTAATGAGGGAAGTGACGAATGGAAATGTAGAGGTATCTGAATCTGTGGCTGCCTTGTTTCAGTCGTACCGTTCTAAGAATGTGGGATCACACAGGGTCTGTGTGTTTGTATCATGAGACCCAAACATCCTGCTTCAATATTTTGATACTCTTGACACAATAAGGAAGACAGAACAGCTGAGAAACACATGTATAGGACATGTATAAAAACTTCGAAATACGTAACCTGTCGACAATACATGGTATAGCAATCATATCTTTATACATGACCCAACAGCAAACGGTTAATAATAACCAAAGTAATCACAGTAATGACTTTTCTTTTTTTGGTTTATAAATACAGAGATATTTCTTTGCAAAGTTCAGAAAGACAAAGTGCCAAGAATTCACATGGAAACTGCTATGTTGTATGAATTGCACGTTTGTAATTTTATGTCATCCGTCATGATAACAGACTTCCACTGCATGTACATCCAGTTGTGTCTGATTTATTTATGCTTGCCAAATGGTTGTTTAATTTCTTGATTCTCTGTAACCCGCGTAGTTGATGTTGCTGTGCTTCGTCATCTATAAATTCTTTACACATTCTTTTCTTTACAAAACATGAATTTTGTCAAAGTTTTTGGAAGTAGAAATGTGAAAGTTGAATTCATATGGTGGCTACATGCAGTCACTGTAGGAGATGTTCCCCAACAGTTATTAGTGCGGATGTTTGTATGTCTAGCAACTGTAACATTGCTGTTAGCAAATTTAATGTTGTCATTTCATATCGTAATGTCATTTTTCAGGTTCACCTTTCTTACTTGGTCGCTGTCTGTGGGTAGGAAGTCGATATGCACACTTCATGTCCACACCAATGATAGAACAGTTCCTTGAAGCAACTGTGTCTGGTCTTCAGCCAAGTCAAGTGCCAAGTATAAGAATATCAGCTGTTCGGTAATTGAAACCTCTGTTAATTGAAGGGAGTCTCTGAGAGGAAGGGGATTGGGGGTTGAGATTGCCATGATTTATACTACAGTGGCTGAAATATTTTTTTTGACAAACATGAAAATGTGTTTGAGAACAAAGCATTGAGAAGAAGGCTGGATGAAGTTACATGACAAAGAACTTCATATTTGAGCTGTATGGAACATGTGGCACATGTAAAAGGTAAATTTTACCCTCGAACAGGCCATGAAGGCCCAGAAAAGGGGTTGAGGTGTAGCTCTACTTTTTCTTTAACCTTCATTGCTAGATGGGGGTGTGGTCATCACCACGCCTCAGCTGCTGTACCTCCGGGGAAAAAGAACCAATACCCATTGTACAGGAGGTTGGGTGGGCCCCAGGGCTGGTCTGGATGGTTGCAAAAAATTTTGCCCCCACCAGGGTTTGATACCCAGACAGTCGAGCCTGTAGCAAATTGCTATACTGATTACACTATCCCAGCACACACATGTAATAAACATGCTGTAAATTTGAAAGGCACGCAGAATTTTGGTTGGAAACCCATATGAGAATTTACTTATTAGATACCTAGTCATAAACAGAAGAAAAATATTGAAAACGATGTTATTAAGTTAATGTGGGGG
>Ga0268261_10002873_pt1 | contig 12488 bp, 13 predicted proteins | sample TergutNc150P1_FD_190353 | JGI IMG/M metagenome (GOLD analysis project Ga0268261, IMG submission 190353) | Nasutitermes corniger P1 segment gut microbial community from laboratory colony in Florida, USA - Nc150 P1 (SPAdes) (version 2) | ecosystem: Host-associated > Arthropoda: Insects >... | reverse complement strand
GCTGCCACTGCAGTCATTGAGCTCCTGATGATGGGCGGGAATACGCCCGAAACATGTTGAGCTGTAAACAAACGTCAGGATAATAAACTGAAAAATTGTTGCATCAGGTTGGTGATTTATTTGAATTGTACGATGATGCACGGACTTACAAATCTTAAATTTTACATTTAAATTTTAGCACACCCTGTATGTAAAATGTGATTAATACAGGAACCAAAAAAGGTAGGATTATGAAATAAACGGCATTTTGAAGAGAAAAGCGGAGAGTGTGCAGCATGTTTAAAATACTCAGTACTTATAGTTGTTGAAAAAATATATAAAATGCAACATTTGGAGGGTAGCGGTACGCCCGTCCTATATATAGGACGCACGGTTCTTAAAGGTTAATACGATACATGAGCCGACACGCAGTGTTAACCGATAGTTGTCACATAAAATAATGACCCTCTACAAGAAGAAGTATTGAATTTATATGAATAATACACTTCTACGCACCAGAAAGGAACATGAAATGCATCAGGGCATGCAAAATCGCAAAGAAAACTTCCACTTTCGTTCTTTTGAGTCGTTTTTTGTCACTCACCGCCGCCATTCTGTTGACACAGGTAAGGGAACCTCCATATATTCCCCAGTCCAACTGAATACCCAATGATACTCAGGAAGAACTGCAGCTTGTTGCTCCATGCTGCCCGATCGCCGTCGACGTCTATGTCCCCCGTCACGATGCTGTTCCTGTGAGTTCCGCCACCCTGCGGTGATGGCGTCACAACAATCGTAACGCCAGGGCCCACAGCCCCATTGTTGCGCAATTTCAGTGGTGACAACTCATGTCCATTTCGTAAATCGGCTTTCCCGACTACCATGATCAGTCAACTGAAGCGAATTAGCCAAAGCACGTTGCGACTTGCACACAAGCAAATTTTATATGCCTGCAAATATTTCGGTGTTTGTTCCTCGGTAGCGCTCGGCACGGCGAAGTTACAGCGCTTGATCCAATACTAGTATCGATCGAAACGTATTTCTGTATCAGATGCTTCTTACTCCAGCACTAGTTCACATTTGAAATTCTATCTGCTTAGTATGTACAGAAATATATCCCGGCTTCGTGAGATATATGTGTAAAACGAACTGTGACAAGAATGAAGATTATCTACTCTTAAAAATAATCTCAGATTTAATCTAAAGTGTCTTTCTTACAACGTGAAATAACTAGTACTGATTATTGCTTTTGAAGGTTGAGTTCTTGGAAAGGTTAGGTTTCTTCACGGTTTTGTAATTCAGACGGCACAAAGTTTATTTGGATTTCAACAATACACAGTTCTTGTGTTATTCTCGACAGTAGCTACGGACAAGACCACCCTTCCATTCCGATCGGACTTCGCCACACGACTAACCCAACTTATCTATCGACGGCCAGGTTGGCAAAGAACGCCGGAAGCGTGGAGGGGGGAGGGCTGCGAGTATAACGCATGCGTATGGTCAACGCCGCAGTTTACACCCCTCGCCCCTGATGCACCCTGACTGTGTAGAGGGGATGCAAGAAGGATTTGATGGTTTGGCGCGTTGTCTGTCAGTCATTTGTGTTTACTAACAAAGATGCGTTTGAGCCTCCAAAACATGAGTGGTGTAAGGCTCAAGGTAGTGTTATCGGCTGCAGTGTGGGCCAGTTGGCAGAGACGTGACGGGTAAGGTGCGTCAACCGGGCGCGAGACTCCAGTTGAACGTTTGGTTGAGGGTTTTCTCGCTCCTGGGATTGTAGGCAGCGTAGGTTTCTAGTAGGTTGCCGCCGTTTCGGGACATCGGCCCCCATCCTTAAGGGGTTTGACCTGTGAAGATTAGACCGTTCTGTTGTGCCAAAACTTCGGCAACAACCTCCAACCTACGCTGCGCAAACAGCATAAATTAGCGAATACTTCTGTAACATCGGGAAGGAAGTCGGAAATCCCGCGTTTCGACAGAACCTGCTACCTCGTATGTTCTCATCGCGTATATACGCTGCAATTGGAGGCAGTGTGCTATTCGGAAATATGGGTAGCCCCAAAGCAGACTAGACGGTGTCAAAACGCGGATAGCTTGCTGCCTATACCAGATGATCTGTGCTTGCTGCCACCATCACAACGTGAGTCCGGCTTGTACTGGCAGTGCGATTAGTCACGCTGTCGTTTGAATAACCCTTGCCAGTAGGCTCAGTCAGTACGGGCATGGACTCCACTTATTCTGGGGGCGCTGTCTCATAAATATCTCGTGGTAACATTTAAAGCTGGAGTATCTACAAACAAGAAACGTGCTGGAACTAGCAACAGCTGTTATTTAGTACAATAAACGGCACGCACACACGCCTAAAACAGCACTGTTTTATCTAGCTGCGCATGTTCGAACCAATTTTGGCTATTTTCAAGGGAACAGTAAGTACAGTGAGGAGGAGTTTGAAAAATTGTCGGAATTGGTTACGCTGAAGGAATGTGATTGGTTGACCGCACCGGAACATGCAGTTGCCGCACTTTATATATTGTGTACTGCGGTGGTTATTTTGTGAAATGAAACGTATTTGGGCGGTGAATAGCTGCAATGGACAGACATTTATGAAAAAGTCAGCAGATTTTTCTAGCTGCAGTGACAATGCATCTGAGACAGGCAGTAAGCCTCGTATGCTAATCGTGACGTATGACGGAGTTGTGGCTAGCAGACCTACTGGAAATGATTGGTAGACAGCAGCACTGCGGACCCAATGCTACACGTACGTACTTTACACAAACGCACATTCAGCCATGTGTGACTGAAAAAATACTCTGAAGATGATGCGTGTAACGAAGTCGAAACGCATGAACTGATGTTAATAGTAGCAACGCGATTTGTGTGTGATGGCAGGTCGAACAGCAAAACTGCGCGCATTCAAGAAACTGAACTTAGAGTAACTGCCTTAATTAAAGTTGCGTATTTTTCGAAGACGAATTATTCTAGGGCTCTTCGTGCGCCGTGCAAATGACTGACTGACGACTGACTGACTGACTGACTGTAGGAAATTCGCAGTTACTCTGTTTAATGGCAAAACATTCGCATGACATTTGTGAAAATCTCTCAAGTGGTAAAAATTTGGAATTGGGGGCACACAAAGAGCATGGTTATCTTAAAAGTGAGAGTTTGTCCTCAGGATAGCAAAGCCAGGCAAGAAGGTCACCATGTGTAGGGCGCTGTCTTCATTGGCGCACAGTTCGTCTTCTGAGCGAAGAGACACACGCGAATAACTTTTTGAATTTGATTTCTGATGTCGTAAATTCTCCGCACATGCTGTTATGTACACTTTTATATACAGGCCCATGTAAGTTACGTTTACGCACGTTTTGAGTTAATTCATTGAAAGTTCATTGCCATGACGTCCTTTCGTTCTGGCGGCGCGTGAGACTAAAACTGTGCAGTAGGTGGCGCATCCAGCTGACAGGTCAATTGCATTGTGCAGCGCAGAACCCTGTTCACAGCTAATTAAAGAAAACTGAGGTCCTCAAATTCCATTTTTCTCTTTCATGCAGTTCCTGTTATGGTTCGTACACATGCGTGCTACATATTCAGTCTAGAAGGTGTGTTGCTGACGGGTATTCAGTAACCCGGCTCGCTTTGACCGAGTCCCCTCAAAATATGCAGTGTCTAGGTCGGAACGCAGGGCAAGGCCGCACTGCTCATTGGAACACAATGCAATGGTCTATCTGCTGACTGCCTTGTCCTCCTTCCGTTTCTCGATATCCCCAGCAGCATTCGGCTGAAGGCACTGTGGGACCCTGACTCGCACCGGGGGGTTGTCACACAACTTATCGCCAAACCGCACAGCTAACCCACTCCGTCTCGGTTATAGCAAGCAGTCAGCTGATGGTGTTTGTTCTGAGATCCACACACAACACATAAATACACTGTAGGGGCAGAACGTAGAATTTTTGAGTGTTACAGATTGTGGCACAAATAGTATCCACTGGGTGTTAAAGGGTTATGAAGTTGCTTGTATCTAAGATGGAGATCACAAGATAGGCAAAATTGCATAAAGCAGGCTTCGTAATTTGTACAGGACTCTTCCTTTATTATTATTCGGATGATTAAATCAGAAGCGGCGAGGCAGGCGGGTGTGTAGCACACATGGGACAGATTAGAAATGCTTACAAAATTTTGGCCGGTAAACCCCGGAAGGAGATCACTTGTACGATTTACGTGTAGATGTAAGATTGACACTAAAATGGTTTTTAGAGACACAATGTAGGAGGGTGGTGGAGCGGTTTAATCTGGCTGAGGTTAGCAAACAGCTGAGCGACGAGTGGAAGTGATGCAGAGTGCAATGGCATAAATCGTGTGATATCTTTTTCGTTACCTTTAATTTGCAAACGAAAAGAAGCTCGTAGCAAATCGAGGTTCTGAAGACAGTGAGAACAGCGCGATTTTGAAGTTGGCACATCTTGTGTTTGGTGCCTCGTGTCACCGCAGTGGCACTGCAGTAGCGCGGCGCTCTTTCAAAACGCAACTTTATGTAGTTCGTATTAACGTAGCTTACTCAGGCTTCCGCCCACATTCGCGGCCGAGTAGCGGCGTAATGTTACAAAAAATTATCGGATAAAACGAGGATCCTCTACATTTACGCACAAGGTGGCACTGCGCCAGGCTTTTCGCTTAGTACTTTTTTTGTTGCCAATGCTCCATACTCACTCACCGACGTCATCCTGTATCCACTAGTACACGTAACTGACACACAAAATTCTTTTGTCTCCATCTTTGTAATTATTAAAAAAAAGTTGTTTCACGCACGCACGCACACACACACATATGCAGTTTTTGTATTTGTTTGCAATCTGCCCGTAGACGTATTTTCAAATGCCCATTTCGAATTTTCGCAAATCCAAACACTAAATACAAATTTCTCTTAACCGTTATGTTACTTGTTATGTCACAAGTGAAGGTCGTATTTTGAGGGCTTGCGCCATGTAGGGTTTTCCTTTGTTTCTTACGACGTTTTGGAGGGAAGTATTGTCTGCATCTTCAGTATAGTGGATGCCGAAGTAATGAAGTGCAAGGAAATGCATCACATCAGAACCATTTAAGTCACCCTAAAATGCAGCCAACACTTCCCTCCGAAACGTCGGACGGAACAAAGCACAGTGTTGTATGGCGTAAAAGCCAAAAACATACCTCATTTGAAAAGAACTACCGTGACTTACAGTGCCGTGTATTTAAAAACGCACAACATTCAAATGCAGTTGATCACGTATTGATGGACAGTAGATGACATTCGAGTGTACTCGACGTACGATCTCTCAGGGGAGCTGACTGTGATACTGACCACTCTCTGGCGTTTGGAAAGTCGGGGAAAGAGTGGCGGTAAGTAAACAAGCAGCACAGAAGTTTGATGTGGAAAGATTTAATTTCAGGGCGATAAGTGAGGTGGAGGTTAGGAAACAGTATCAGATTAAGTTTACAAACAAGTTTGCAGTGTTGGAGAACTTAAGTGATACAGAAGACATAAATAGTGTTTGGGAGAACGTTAAAGAGAATATAAAGATCTCAGCTAAAGACAATCTATGTCTGTACGAATAGAAGCAGCATAAACCATGGTTTGATGAAGTGTGTTTACGTTTTTTAGATCAAAGGAAGCAGGCTAAAATGCAGTGGTTGCAGGATGCAAACCAAGCAAAAGCAATATAAATAGTCTAAACAATGTAAGATGTGAAGCTAGTAGGCATTTCAGGAGCACAAAGAAGGAATATCTGAAGCAAAAATTGATATACTTGAAACTAACAGTAAGATTAAAAAAAAAAGTCAGAGATTTGTACAGGAGCATCAGTGACTTTAAGAAGGGTTACCAACCTAGAACAAATATAGTACAGGATGACAAGGGTGATGTGGTTACAGGCTCCCACAGTATTTTTACTAGGTGGAGGAACTGTATCTCTCAGCTGTTCAAGGTACATGGGGTTAGTGATGTTAGGCAGACAGAAATACATACAGCAGAACCACTAGTACCTGAGCCGAGATTCTTGTAGATGGCTATTTAAAAGCTAAAAAGACACGAATCACCTGGTATTGATCAAATCCCGGCAGAATTGATTAAGGCAGAGGGTAGGACAATTCGCTATGAGATCCATTAACTTATTATTGCCATTTGGAATAAGGAGGAATTGCCTGAGGAGTGGAAGTTGTTGATCATTGTACCTATCTATAAGAAGGGCGATAAAACAGATTGTAGTATTTATAGGAGCATATCACTTTTGGCAGCTACGTACAAAATTGTATCCAACACCCTGCTGTCAAGTTTAACTCCATATGCAGAGAAATTTACTGGGGATCATCAATGTGGATTTTGATGCAACATGCCAACTACTGATTATATATTCTGCATTCGTCAAATACTTGAGAAAAAAATAAGAATACAATGAAGCAGTGCATCAGCTCTTTATAGACTTCAAGAAAGTTTATGATTCAGTTAGGAGGGAGGTCTTGTATAATATTCTCACTGAATTTGGTATCCCCATGAGGATGGTAAGCCTAATAAGGATGTGTCTGAATAAAACCTATAGCAGAGTCCGGGTAGGCAAACATTTGTCTGACATGTTTCCTATTAAGAATGGTTTGAAAGGAGGAAATGCGTTATCGCCATTGCTTTTCAACTTTGCGTTAGAGTAAGCCACTAGGGGGGTTCAGGTAAACTAGGATGGCTTGAAATTAAACGGTAAACATCAGCTTCTGGTTGATGCTGATGATGTTAATATACTGGGTGGAAGCGTGCATACTATGAAGAAAAACACAGAAGCTTTGGTAGTTGCTAGTAAGGAGATTGGACTAGAAGTGAATGCTGATAAAACTAATTACATGGTCATGTCTCAGATCAGAATGCAGGACGAAGTCACAATATAGAGACTGGTAATAGTTCCTTTGAAAGGGTGGAACAGTTCAAATATTTGGGAACAACCTTAACAAATCAAAATTCTATTCAGGAAGAGCAAATGGAAGTCAGGCAATGCTTGCTATCGTTCGGTGCAAAATCGTTTGTCTTCCAGATTTTCTCCAAAAATATAAAGATATATAGAACTGTAATTTGCCTGTTGCTTTGTATGGGTGTGAAACTTGGTCGTTCACGCTGAGGGAGGAACGTAGGCTGAGGGTTTTGACAGTAGGGTGCCGAGGAGAATGTTTGGACCTAAGTGGGATGCGGTAACAGGGGTATTGGAGAAAACTACATAATGGGTTTAATGATCTATATTGCTCACCAAATATTATTCGGGTGATCAAATCGAGAAGAGTGAGATGGGCTGGGCATGTAGCACGTGTGGGAGAGAGAAGGGGTTCATACAGGGTTTTGGTGGGGAAACCTGAGGTAAAGAGACCACTTGGAAGTTCCAGGCGTAGATGGGAGGGTAATATTAAGACGGATCTTCAGGTGGTGGGTTGGGGCATAGATTGGATTGATCTGGCTCAGGATATGACAGGTGGTGGGCACTTGTAAAAATAGTAGTGAACCTTCGGGTTCAATAAAATGCGGCGAAATTCTTGACTATGTGAGAACCGGTTATCTTCTGAAGAAGGGCTCTGGTCCGTGGAGTAAGTAAGGCATATCATTCCCATCTCGGGAACTCGCATGTTCGCCATCTTGGTTTTGCGGATGGCAGGAGATCAAAATTTCGAGGCAGCTTTTGATGAATGTTGCTCTTCTCGCGTTTCGTGAAAATCTATTGATTGGTGTTAAAGTTTTACAGAGGATACACACTACTATGGTGATGGGATCAAAGAGAAGGAGATGTGTGGAGCGTGTGGCACGTATGGCGAAAGGTAAATGGGTGCAGGTTTTGGTAGGTGTTGTTAAGGGGAAAGACCACTTGGAAGATCTAGGTGTAGACGGGAGGGTAATATTATACTAGATCTTGTAGAAATAAGATGGGAGGGCTCGAACTTAATTATTGTGGCTTTGGATACGGAAAAGTGGTAGGCTGTTGTGAGCACGGTAAGGAACTTTCATGTTTTATCAAATTCGAGGATTTTCTTGACTAGCTGAGGAACTATCTCCAGAAGGACTCCACTCTATGACGTAGTTAGTTGGTTAGTTAGTTATTTATTAGGAAACACGCAGACACACGGAAGTTAGGGTGCCACAAGTTTGCTTAATTTCAGACTGTGGCAATAGTGGATAAATACGTGGATGTGCTCCGACAGTGTTGAGAAATAATGACGCTCAGCCGAAGACACGAACCACATTGACGTTGCAGTAACTTAGCAATTAGTGTTTGTGGCCTCGAGAAACTTGGTTGTTAAACGTCTTGCATGTATTCTTCTTATCTGCAGCTGGAGGTGGCACGTACAGTACGAGACTGCCAACGTCAGGTGCCAGAAGACAGTAACATGCTGACTATTGAATTGTGCTACCCAGACACCAGTGTGTTATTTCTAAACATAGTATTAGGTATGGTTCTTGTTTCTTGGTTGTTCCTACAAGAATGTAGGAGATGGCACAGTACAGAACCTGTTACAGTCCAGCGAGCGTCGAGGGTCCTGTTGTCAACCCAGTGGTTTTCAGTCCATGTATTTCCTGCAAGACAGCGGAATGTGTTTCGTTTTTGATGTGACATTGTACGTTGTTCTTTTGCTGGTGGTTCACGACAACAATTGTCGAGTGTGGTGATTTTTAACCCTTATCTTGCTAATGTGGAAAATAGGGTGAGCTCCTAATAATACCAGCAAATGGCAGATGGGATTTAACTCGGTGTTTAAAAGATTAATTACGTTGCATGTGAAAACACTATTACCGGTGATCCTTGGCTCAAGACGAGATCACAGATATGCTCGGCGGGTAGGTCGGTATATTTACGTTTGGCTGAATTAAATAGAATTCGGGCGAAATGGATACTGGCTCATTGGATCGAGGTTCAAGTGTCGCACTGGGAGGTACGAATATCAAGGCTGTAAGACGTCGCGAGTAAGGCGTTATTTTTAGGTTTATGGCCTTATTTGTCGAGAGGAGGAATTCGACTACCCTAGCTGAGGGTTAGTGGCGGCTTTTGCGACTCTCAACCCTACAACAAAACCATGATTTGCACTTTCTACCACAGCACAAAATTGAGGACATCTGTGTTACGAGAGGGCATGTGATCCGGAAGCCAGCCAAAGCTGGATTCAGTAAACAATTCATTTCGAGCTCTCATGTGCTCCAGACTAGAAGAAGAACAAGAATATCAACGAAGACTCGGTAGTGGTAAAATGGTAATTGCAGTTAATGACTGATCCTCATTGTGTATCAAGACAATTAGTAATCACTGTCAGTAGACTTAGCGAGCTGTTTCCGTACTACCATCTAAACAAATTGGTCTGTCTGTCTGTACTGAGTCGTGTCTCCGTAAGCTCACACGTGATTTTCGTTACGGTCAACGACTGAACCATTCAGGCAGTTTGGCGCTGTGGTGATTTGGACGGCCACAACACTAGATGTCCGGAACTGTTCTTCCCCACAAACAGCCCTCGATGCAAGTTTTTGATCACATTTCTGCGTGTAGATGGGAGCTGATGTTTGGGGCCGTGTCAGTTGCTTTACAGAAAAATGAAGACAATACAAGTGGATCGTTTTGAAAGGCCTCCAGAGCGATGTCGTTCCTCAAAACGTAATTACAAAGGAGCAATATAATTATGTGTGGAATATCGGCTGTTTAGTAAAGACATGGAAATGTGTGCCATTTGTGCCTTGCATTAGCTACATTAGTGTGCAGTCCGTGTGGATGGCGAATGTAATTAAAGTAACCACCAGTGGTTGCCGGCAGGCGCTACACCACCCTGCACGCTGATTGCACTTGTGCCCGTCCTTGTCATCTCACAACGAGAGCAAGTCGTGACGGCAGTAGTTGTTACAACAATCGGGGTCAAGTCTTCGCCACGAGTGACAACCTTGCGTCCACGATCAAGCCCCACTGGAGCAGCAATCGAGGTGAAGGTAAAGGTATGGGCAACGTTGTAGATGTACACGCCATGAAGTCATTGAATAGGTGGCAGGGTGGGCCCCAGAGCCGGCGCGCCTGCTTGCGAAAAGAGAAAAATCTCTTGCGCCTGCCGGGAATTGAACTACAGGGCGGGTCTGTTTTGCACTGTTTGTTGTCAGAACTACTGGCAACTTATCGTACTTTCACAATAAAAGTGGTACAGGTCATAAATCCTGACTTCTTGGGAAATGAAGGAGACAGCTGTACAGAGGTATGTATAGCTGTAGTACGAATTATCTGTAAGACAACAATTTGGACGTGTAAGTTTTTAATTTGACGCTGGCGTAGACTTGGCAAACTCTGCATCGGGGCATCATATGAGCAGAGCACCGATAGAGTGTCAACTGAATATTCTTTATTTGTGTCACTTTTCTCGTGAACTATCAGCAGCACCTCCGTGAGAACCTCAAATGCCGCGTGTTCAAGTAAGTAATTTAAATGGAAATCAGTAGACATTGGGGCTTGTAAGCTTCAATTTCGCCCTCGTTCGGCCTCTCACTTTTCGGTATTATTAGCACTGTAACAGGCTACAGCAGTGCCACACACCGTTTGGGAGAATGACGTCACATGCGGTGTCCACAGGTCGTGACAGTTACAGAGAAACTGTCAGAAAGTCACAAAAATTACAGAAAGGAAAAGGGGATATTGCCTGGAGCAACGACACCACAGCACTTTGCGTTTATATAAATGCTGTTGGCAGTTTAATCTTGTAACACACAGTGACTCACACTCTGCTATACGATACAGTGTACGGGGGTCGCTGCCGTAACAGGACCGACCGACTGAATTTGTTTTGTCAGGCATGAACTGCGTTCTCTTTCAGTCCTGCTTACAATAGCGTGGTTGATTGGCTTAGTGATTGGGCTAGGGGCAGGACGCTCCGAGGTTCGATTCCCGGAAAGAGCAAGAGATTTTTCTCGTCCCCAATTCGTTCCAGAGCGCATCACATGCGGATGCCCTATGAAGCAACAATCTGTGTCCTTGTGTATTGATCACTCGCTTCGCTGTGAATGGGCAACACAGCCCGTCAAATGACGTCACGGGAAACACACCCACACATTTGCGACGCACAGAATGACGTCAGTTAAATGCGCCGCAATTCTGGCGCTCGATAGACGGTCTGGCGTTTGGATCCTGTTAAATCGGAACGTCCGATGCTTCGTGGAGGTTCATTGAAACACTATTTCGGAAGCGACATTTAACTTGTTAAAATCCCGCGGTTGCTATGTATACCACCCGATTTAACATTCAGCAATTCTACGTTCTGCCCACACAGTGTATTTATGTGTTCTGTGTGGATCTGAGAATAAACAGCGATTATTTCCCTACACAGCGTTAACCGACTGGTTTTTATAACCGAGACGGAGAGTGTTTACTGCACGGTACGGACTGAATATATAAATATAATTCAGGTTAATCTTATCGGTGAGCATTGGATTAAAAAGTAGTTTCGCCCTTTCTTGGTCTTTACTGTTTAAACATTGGTATTGTTTTCGGATGTGTCCACTGTCTTGCATTTTCAACCATGATGTAATGGAAAATAGATGTTTCTGTTGTCGGATGTGTTTGGAGGGAACATTCAATTAGAAATTGGTAGTCCCCGTCACTGGACACCGGCCGCCCGACCATCAAACCATCCAAGCATTCAACCACACAAACTTCCAACTCGAGGAAATTTATGTGAATCTAAGTTGACTTTCCATGCTACGGAATGTGTCTCTTACCCGTGCCCTTGAATACGGCAGATGTCACGGGACATGCCAAACTCATTGACGGAATGTAAGAAGTGTGTCTTTTTAATTTTGACTGGGAGTGTGTTCATGCCAACTGGTTTGGCGTCTTGGTGAAGACCCTGACGATTTTATGCTGCTGGTGGCAGAGGCTCACTGGCTGCTAGCGCTCTTGGAGACCTTGTTGGAATGTGTATATCTGGGGCTTGGAACCCAGAGAAGCTGTGATGGAATAGGCTTCTGACTAATGTGACAGTGAAGGGGGGGTGGAAGATGGCAGTGTCTTGTCCTTAACAATACAACTCCGTACAACTCGGTAAAATCGTAGGAAGCCTAGGCGGCCGCGACTGCCCTGCCTTCTGTGACAGTTGCAACAACCACCGAATATGAAATATGATTACCACAATTTCTCTACAAAAGTGACAAACACCGCGAGTCCAAAAGTTCCTCAATTAAGGACTAGATACAGTAGTTGCAACCTAATATCCACCAGGGTTATTCTCATAGTTGGTGATACGCCAGATGGCACTGTTGTAAAGCAGTCACACGACGTTTTGTAAGTCATATGCTGGCAACCCTAAAGAGGTGGCGCCCGACGTACATGGAGATGCAGGTAATTCAGGTGACGCAGCACAAGACAGGGCAGATTTCCGCCTCTATGGTAGAGGAAAATCTAATATTTGTTGGTTCTCAGTGTGGTACTTGCTTCATGTCAAACTTCTGGCACCTGGAGTTTCCGAAAATTTGACTACCCCCCCCCCCCCCCCCC
>Ga0268261_10002872_pt1 | contig 12490 bp, 4 predicted proteins | sample TergutNc150P1_FD_190353 | JGI IMG/M metagenome (GOLD analysis project Ga0268261, IMG submission 190353) | Nasutitermes corniger P1 segment gut microbial community from laboratory colony in Florida, USA - Nc150 P1 (SPAdes) (version 2) | ecosystem: Host-associated > Arthropoda: Insects > Digestive... | reverse complement strand
AATATCGGCGGGGAAAGATATATTCGTAACTTACGGATCGTGACCACTTTTTCTGGTGAAGGATCCTCCGGTACCCATTGGGTAGGAGGGTGCATTGTAGCAAACATTCCGACAAATCTGTATGTTTCTAACATTTCAGAACGGCAATTTTAATTCGAAACTTTCTTTGCCAAATGCTGTAACTGTACCATGTTATCGAAAGATGTTATCTATTGAGGATAAATATTGAAATAAGAAAAGATAGAAAGTAATGATTTTCTTTTTTAATCTTACAGTAGGCCTAAGGTTTTTGACCTATCACATCATCAGGAATGTAGAGAAAAGTATGTAGTAGAATATGCGGTACACTCAGTATAATCTTCTAAAAATTCGACTAGAAGCGGATAGTCAATAGAGTTATTAGTCTTGCTTCCCGGCGTATTTCCATTTACACCAGGCCTTGTTTTACGTCCTAGTTATTTTCCTGACCACGTGGCCGTAAAAAATTTTATATTTCTGTAAGAGGTGGTTGAATATGTAGGTGTCACGGTTAATCATCTCAGTGACAGTCTGTTGATATCCGGCATGTGTACCGGTATTTATGTTATTATTGTGTTACTTATATTAATATGAAAATGAATATTTAACATTAAATGTTGTTTTATATGAACTGAAAAGATCTTCAAACACAATGCATACACTTTCCATAACGATAAATGTTCCATATCGTTGCTGTGAATGATGACTAAATTTATTTTTACAGGATTTACAGTTCAATCAATTTATTACAATTTTAAGATTTTTGCTGCGGTGAGGTTAATGCTTGTTTAATATTGTGATGATGTTCAGTTTAAGGATTGTTAATTATTTCCGTCTGAGATTCTATTATTCCAGACTAGTTCTTTGTTAATGGTGTTACAGATGTTTAGTTTTTCACATTGACTCTCACAGGTGTTGTAACAAGGGTAGTCAAATCCACTGTCACGGGACTTACTACACAGACACTTTAGAACCCACAGTTTGGAGTCCAAGTGTGCAGAAAGCCAAAGGGTGTGAAACAGAATATTATAGAGCCCAAATGAAGAAGTAGTGTAAATTGACAATGGGCTTTAAAGGAAAATGCCTAAACCAAATGAAGAGGATGAACGTCCACGGATTTTCCCCTCTAGTCGTGAAATAAGTTTGTTTACATGAATGTTTATAATGATAATGCCTATGCTGACGGTGTAAAGATTTTTTATTAATCACTTAGTACATTGCAATCTGTCCGAAGGCAACCGTGTGTGGCGCAATCATAGTTGATTGGTTACGGTTGCTGGGGGGTACGCAGGGGACGGGTTTAAAAACAAGTAGCTAGGTCGGCGGGGTAGTACCGCCTGAGTCTGTAATTGTCAGGATTTTGTTGAAGTAATGATGTAGCTAGGTCGTTGGGATGATCTTCAAGTCTTGTGTGGTAGGTGACACTGTAGGCCCGCACTTCTTGCCTTACCGATGGCGCTTGTAAGTCATGTTTTATCACTGCATTGGGCACATACCACGGGGCGTCGGTAATTATTCGTAGGACTTGTAACTGGAACCTTTCGAGGATGTCAATATTACAGTTGGATGCGGTTCCCCATAATTGTATACCATATGTCCATATGGGTTTCAGGATGGCTTTGTAGACAAGGAGCCTGTTGGCCAGTGATAACTGTGATTTACGACCAATGATCCATTACATATTGCGGAGTCTGAGGTCTAGCTGTTTTCGCTTTGCAGATATTTGGTTGCGCCAGGTGAGTTTTCGGTCGAGGTGAATGCTCAGATATTTTACTGAGTCAGTTTGCGGCAGATGGATGTTATTTACTTGGACGTAGGGGGTGGGGTGGTGGTGGGCATGAGTCCTTTTTTAAAGTGATGGTGACTTGGACCGATTTGGTTTCATTTACTTTCATACGCCATTTTTTTTAGCCATGATTGCATTTCGCGTAAGTGTAATTGCAGTCTGTGCGAGGCTATTACTGGATTTTCGTGCGCAGTTAGGACGACAGTGTCATCAGCAAAGGTTGCAGTAGTGCTGTCAGCCGTAGTAGGAAGATGAGCAGTGTACAGGAAATAGAGAAGGGGACCCAGCACAGACGGTGTAAGGTAAGGCAGGATGTTTAAGGTTTAAATGACTTAGACAGCGATGTTGCTATAAATGGCTTACATGAATCCTTCCTGAAAGGGATAGTTAAAACTCTATCTTATTGGATTTATACGTTTTAGTAGAAACTTGGTTGGAGCTAATAGTCTTTCTTGTAGAGAATTAAGTTTGATTATTTTCATTTGAAGAAAAATTCAGACATTTATTTTGGGAAATATTTATTCCCTGTACCCACGCACAACAGGATCAGGAGCTGCTTACAAATATTTGGTGAAGGTAAACAATCAAAATCTTGTCTCTTAGTGGAACTTCAGATATTTTCTTCCTAATATTTGTAAATCGATAATTTACGAACATGAAAATTCCATCAATATTTTGTGTTGGACATTAGTAATTTTATTTTAAAGGTTATTTCAGTTGCGTAACTGGACAGAACCAAGCATGTCAGTGGATACCCCCAAACATTTATTGCCCCTGTATCAACTTGTTGAATCTCCTAGTAATAATATTTGGAGAACTGAATATGTACGATTTCAGTCCTACTGAATGTTATGGTTTGTAAACCAGGATAACTAGCTTTTGGATGCGCTCTTCTTCTCAGTACCTCCTGCTCTAAATTACTTAGCTTAGAAGGGCGTGAGATCGTTATCTTCCAATTCCGTCTTAATATCTTACAATTATTTTTAATTCACATTCTTCGTTTTACGTTCTGTTAGTTTAGTAAACCATAGAGAAAGAAACTTATTATTTCTTTGAACAACAAGTGGATTTCCTAATACGTTTCTCACACCTGTCGGAACCGGTTTATTTTGGATTGTCGTTGTTATTTTATATACGATCTTATAAAAGCTAAAAGAAAAGTCATCTTAGAACAGGACATTAAGGCCTAGAGGAGAAGCAGATGTGCAGTTCTACTGTTTCTTTAACCTCGACGGTAGATTAAGTGTGGGTGGTCAAGGCCACGTTCCTACTGGGACGTGCCGTTGACGGGAAAGTCTCGATGCCTATTGTGCAGGAGGCTGGGTTCGACGCAGTTCCGTTCTGCAAGGATGCGGAAAATCTCGCCTCCACCAGGATTCGGTCTACGGACCGTCCAACCTCTAGCAACTCGCTATAGCAACTACTATCTAGCCCACATGTAAGATTTTATACTTTTTATAACTGCTAATCTTGGTTCCTGACAATAGTTCCTGTCAGTTCACAATTGTTGTTGAATTTAGATAAGCCCGAAGTTCTAAGCAATTTTAATCATCGTTTTTTTTCAACCGCTACAGGTACACACAGACTTTTCATCAAAATAAGCTGTATACCTATAATGTAAACTTGTAGCATGTTCGCGTGAGGTTTATGTCTCCTCGGTCCGATAAGTTCTAAATCTAAAAGATGGCTTGTATGGAGATTTAATAGGCAGCCAACAATATAATGCACTTAGGTCTTCATGTACAGTGCCTGACTTTCTGCTCGATTTTAACGAAATGTGGAATTTCTCGACAGATTTTCATAAAAGATCACAATATTAAATTTCACAGAGATTCTACCAGTGGGAACCGCATTGATTCATCTAGTAGAATGGACGGGCGGATATGTTGAAACTAATAGACTTTTTCACGATTGTGCAGAAACGTTTAAAGGCCTTACGTCGTTGATCCAACCGTTTCCTTCGTCCCATGCGGTATTTGCAAAACATGTTTAAACGCCTTCATAAATTTCCTGTTTGCAGTACCCCTATTTACCATTTCTTCCGTCTCTTGTACGAGGTTCCAAACACCACGAGCTAGCTGCAAGTGTGTGCATGCTTATTGTAGCAGTTGTAACGCGATTGTGTTTTGTTGCTTTGATAATGTTGTTTGAAACAGTGATTATGTTTATAAAAACTGGCTTTTTTTCCATTCAAGGTTTGTTTTGGATGTTGGTTTTGAAGATGAAGTGTGACAGGTTGCTGGGACGCATTAAGGGGAAGAGGAAACTGTAGAACGGAAGGTATTAACGATGAAAGTATCCGGGAGAGCAAACGGAATTTCCTTCAGCGAAATGGGTGACGAGGAGCAAAACAAGGTAAAGGGATTGAAGAATTTTTGGTGGCCGTTTGGTGGGCAGGATAACAGAAGCCGTAATGTGAGTTACTGCCCAAAGTTGTATTTTGTAGGAGGCTACAGAATTTATTCTTGCATGATAACTAACGCTTCATACGTCGAAAAAATGAATATCGACAGTTTTACAAAAGAAAAAGAAAGGAGAGATGGCCGAAGAAATGTGATGCCTTTAATTATTCTTACCACAAATTCATATTGTGCTTTCTGCTACATTTTATGCCCAATAGCATAATTTGTCTGAGCAGATTTCAGAAATGACAGCTGAATTAGTTTCATCTCGGGTCCTTACAAATTTTGTATACCCCGTATTGCGAAAGTAAAATTAGAAATTAAATTTTTTTTCCTGTACTAGGATCAGAATAGTCTAAGATATAGTAAGTCTTTTACTTTTTTGTGCATGAGTAAATAGCAGTAACATTTGTTCCAGCATAAATGAATGTTATTTCAACAAATACTAAGCCATGCACGCACATTCTGCAAACTTCTCACAAGGGGTTTCTATCTATGTTCGTCCCTGCATTCAGCTACTGGTTGAAGGTTCCTGCAGATAAGCTTACTGAATTGAGGGACGTGTTTAAGATAATGTATAATGATATTTTACTCTAAGTATAACTATTATCTCTTACTGACGCAGATTTACCGTTTGTAGTGTTTATTTTGTGGAAATCTATTAATCCTCCTCTTTCTTCCCACAATTTCCCACTTTCAAATTCATATATAGTGTCGACACTAATTGCCTGAATTTCAATGGGACTTGGTTTCGAATAGCGCGTCACGGAAGGACATAGCATCATTCTTTTTAACTCCGTACCATGGACTGTACTAAGGCTGTGTTGCAGAGTATGACAAAAGAGTGGCGTTGTTGAATTTACTTGTGGAAGTTATACATAGACACACTGTACAATGAAAATGGAGGGCTTAAACACTCTTATGGAGGCTTCCTATCATGAAATTTTATGTAGGCCTAAGTTTGTTCTGAATGACAAAATAATGTTTTCAACATAATAATTGGGGTTTTCAGTACTAACTTAAAATAATTAACCCATTTCAATTACATGAAAATTTGAAAGAAGAAAGAGATATCCGTCCTATGTAACTAATATGTAGGTTTCAAAAACAGGTTTCCATTTAAATCTTGTGATATTACATTATGCACGTGCAGCTTGAAGTGTGATACGTACAAATCATAAACTTGTTATTCTAATCATCAGTCTTCACACACACAACACAAACACACACACACCTACACACACACACCTACACACAAACACACACACACACACACACACACACACACACACACACGCGAGGGATTGTCAGTAAATAACGGCAATATCCGTATTGCTTCTGACAGAGGTTTTAGGCGATGCGGATGGCAACCGCGTTCGCCTTGTTTTTGGCATGCTAGCTGATGGGTTAAGACATCAGCGCTTCACTCAGTCTTAATTGGGAAAAGTTGTTTCCAATATGGCTACGTTGTTGTAGTGCTGTAAAGAGGAACAGCGTGCTGTTATCAGATTTTTATGGTCGGAAGGAGTGGAGGCGACAGAAATGTATTGCAGAATGCTCCTTTCGTATGGCGACAGTTGCCTAGTCCAAATAAAATCGTATAATTGGGTGGATTTATTCAGAAATGGAAAATCGAGCGAACTGAATATTGTTCTGTCGGTCCACCGACGCCTACCGACAAATGCTGGAGAAGCTGAAAGCCCTGATCGGAGAGCATTGACAAGTGACAGTGACAAAATTGCGCCACTGATGTAGTTTTCTCAACCATAATGTATCCAGTGTGCTGTGACGAGTTTGAAATGTGTTGTGGAGCATGAAGCGTCGTAGCCGTGCCCTATCTCACTCCCAAAACTCGGCGCGCTCATTTCAAACTGAAACAGCCAGTCGAGACGGACTTATGTTAGCGTGTAGGCTAAGTCTGTGTTACAGCAGGCCCTCCGTTTTAACAGAGCCAGCCAACCGAGACAGAATTAGGTTACCTTTTATGCCATGTCTCTGTTAGAGTTGGTGGTCTCCTTTCGAACTCGATCTGCCATTCAATACGGAGTTAGTTTATATTGTTGGCTATCTCTCTTTTGTAGTCGGTGGAGTCTAGCTTCGAAACACTCATTCGCAGCATTAGGTACCGTTCGAGGTGGACTTAGGTTAGCTTGTTGGCCATCTCTGTTATGGTTGATAGAGCCCAGCCTCTATGCCAGCACACTCCCCAAAGCTGTAAGTTGAGAGAAACTTAAGCTAACGTTTAGGATACTCTGTTACAGTCACTGCTGTACTTTTCAACCGAATCAGCCAATTGGGAAGGACTTCGTTTATCGTTTAGGCTGTCTTATTCTTAAGTCAGTATTTTCCTTTTTAGTGGTACCAGCCAACTGAGATGGACTTTGGTTACTGGTTAGGCAATATCTCTCTTAGACTTGGTGCTCAACTTATTCCTCTTCCATATCTCTACACCCTCTTCAGGGCAAAATCTTTACTGGTTATCTGTCTCACGATTTCAGTTCACACTGCAAATACAGTAGAGGCAACATGGAAACATGTTACGTTTTCCCTCTGTGTACTACCGTAGTGTCCGCTACGTGTAATATTTGGCAGAATACAGGTTTGGTGCTCTTCGCCATGCACTTCACTTCGACCTCTCCACAGTGTTCATGCACACCATTAGCCGCGTGAATGGACGCAGTGCCATGTGCAAAGTAAGCACCTCGTCTCAGTGCTTGCTTTGCCCACCTCTTCCAGATTGACCCACTTAGCCTTCATCTGCATTGAAAATTTTCTTGCAGTTATCGACCGGTACTACAATAGAGCCTCAAAAGGGAGGTGGAGGCAGTATTTAAGAAGTATGATAGTAAGAGATGAAACATGGATTCACCAATTTGAACCGGATAGTAAACAGCAAGCTTGCACTGCAAGCACCTTTCTTTCCCAAAAATGAGGAAGTTCAAAGCTCAACCATTGGCGGGGAAAGTAATGTTTATATTGTTGTGGGACTCGGAAGGGCCAATACTATTACATTACGAGGTGAAAGGTGAAACAATTAATTTTGAATGCTACTCTTCCCTCGGATCCATGATCTAAAACCAGTTTTCTGCATGAATCGAAGAGGAATATTGTCGCAAACCGTAATTTTGCAGCATGACAATACTAGCCTGCATATGGGCACCAAGACACTTGAGAAAATCCTGGATTTGATATCTGTGCTCTTCTGGCATATTATGCAGCCTACGGTGGTAATATATTACCAACGTTTTGGGACAACACGTTGGTCCCATTTTCAAGAGTTAAGAACCCAAAGAAGAAAGCTGGTCAACTCTTTAGTCGATATTGATATTTTATTTAACGTTCCATAGACCCGCATATAAAAACAAAGTAGGATATAGAACAATGAAAGAGTAATAGTTTATGTAGAATTATATGATTATATAAATGTTTGGAATCAAGCAGACTGATTCCAAGCCAAATACATGAATGATGTTTAATACAGACAAGAACAAACCACTATGTAACGAGAAACGTATAGGAAGATATGACTATAGTTACAAACAGAGGGACAAGTGAGATATGGACAACAAGCAATTGTAGAAAAATGAATACAAATTGAATTATACACATGTGAATAACATTAACATGACAATGATTGAAATTTTGTTGTTGTTGTAAGACTTAATGACAGTAAACATAGATTATTAAGACTATATATTAAGTAAATAGTCATATTAAAGACATTTAAGGCATGAGGTTTAGGCTTAAATTCTTTGGGGTACTTCATTCTGAAATGTATCTTCTATTCCTTATACCTTGGAGAGTAACGTTAATGTTATTAACTACATCTTTGTTATAATTGTTCGTATGATGTCTCTGCATCCAAAATGGTGCTAGTTTCAATCCCACGTCTACTGCCTTGTTTTTACCATTTGAGGGAAACTAAAAAATAATATGAGAACTTTTCAACTCTGTGCTTTACCTTCAAGGCAAACGTCACCTCTGACACCAACAAACTAGCAAACTGCATGGTAGAGCGTCCTTGAGCAGGATCAGGTGGTTTCAGGGCTGGCAGCAGAGAGGCATTAATATTCATCCCATTGCAGAAGAAACATTGGAGTCAGCAAAACTGACTGGCTGTACACACACACACACACAGACACACACACACACACACTTACGTATAGTGCGTAAGAATATTTACACCAATCATGTCACTGGCCAACCTCTAGCAGCGACACCATCGCACAAAATTAGGGGTTCCATACCCGACAAGAAAGCGTTTTTCAACTGATAAGCATTCAGTACTGATCAGTTGATGCAACACACAGAATATAGCCAAATGTTCGACAGTAACTGTGACCTGCTCATCAGTGATCTGACCACTAATACAGACTTGCGCATTGACAGCCATGTTTAATCCGAGCCTGTGTAAGTTGATCACAAATCAGTATTGTAACCATGGTATTGTAGTTACTGTAACTGCTGCTACATCACAAAGGCCACAATAAATCTATGGCTAGATTCCAGTGATAAATATTCACATAAAACTTAATCGAGATCTGTCAAGCATTTGTGATGGTGCAGTACGCATATGGAGAGCCATATTCACTCTACGTTTTAATTCTTTTAATGAATAAGGGAATGTATATTAACCCAGAAAGAGTTTCAGAAGTTCAGGACTGGAGAGCAAATATTGTTCTAAAATGACAATTTGCAGTTCCTTTAGAATCTCACATGAGGAAATACTTTGAGAGGTGGTGTGTGTTTAGTTGAATGTATACAGAGGAAACCACAAGAGTTCTTAATAGTTTGCCTGAAAAGCAATGCATATATTTTACTGCTATTATGTTCAGTGCTGAAGTTATATTCTGCTCTCTCAAATAAGTCATTCTTATGACATCAGTGTGTCTGTCACCATGAATCAATAGAAAAGTGAGCCGTCCGACATCTCGGCCTCTCAGAGTACTCTCGTCGGACCCGAAGAGTCTATGAAAGAAGTATTTTACCGCCCCTTTTTTCCCTGCAGTGGAAGGGTCCAAGTTGATTACCTTTACACCCTCCTATACCCTAGGGCTATCGCTCGGTAACTGGTGGGTTGTTTATGACTTTCGGTAAGAGGGCGGTTTATGTAGTTACTGAAGAACGCTAGGTCGCAGCGCGAGAGAGTAGTTCCTGTGAGGCTCTCGAAGGAAGGGGTCGACTTTCCGCGTTAGGAGTTCATGGACGGCTCAGGAGGACCAGACGGCGTCTGGGGTTCGAGTCCGGAGGAGGACGAGGTCTGTTACGAGAACTCGGGTTTGCGGTGAGCTAGCGAGTAGCGGAGGATCCGAACCGTACCAGACGAATTTCTGAGGAGGTAAACTCACGCCGAAGTGTTACGGCAGGTAACCTTATCCTCTTCAGTAAAGGTTTCAACTCCACATTTTTTGGCGAGGGAGTTGGGCCTGTGCTTTTCCGGAGACTGTTAGTACATGAACGGGTGATGACGTAAGGAGAATAGACGAGACTACCCGCTCTCGGCCATGCTGGGTGGCGCGGCGACCAGGAATGTTATCCAGCCAGTTTGTTGCAATCCTCAAGTAGTTTTAGGTCTGGTTGTTTCATATCGGGCGTTAGGGTTGGTTAATGCATAGACTAGTGGTAGTGAAAAATTAGGAGCTGTTAAGGCCCCTTTTATTGACTAGAATGATGGATCTGACCTACACGAGGAGTGAAGAGTATATGAAGACTGTTCGATCGTAATTCTTTGTGGAGAACACTGGTGCAGAAAGGTGTAGTCCAAGCTGGTGTTGTATGAATTACAGAGAGCCCGAAATTAATAATTTGTTATGCCCTCTTGTGAACACGTGTCGTGTTCTATAGAAGAGTATTCCTAGTGTGTTTGTCCTGATGTGTTCCGCACTGTCCATGTATGAGTAATGTTAGTATTGTGACATTGTACAAAAAGAGATTGGGTTGTTAATTCAGTCCCAACGGGAGAGACATGTGGTGTGTTGAAGGTGGAAATCTCTTGTACCCGATCACATAATATTGCGGGCACAAATCCACCTTTTGCGAAGGGGCCCGTGTAGCATGTCGAACTGAGCAGAGTAGTTGCCTGAATTGTACTTGTTTTGTGAACCTTAGATTTATTTGGTGTTTGTCAGTTGGATATCTTAGATTGTGAGCGAAGTAATGTGGAGGAACACATGAGTTGAATGTAAGTGTTCTCTGCTATGAAACGTCGGAGAGATGCTCTGAGAAATTGTATGTTCATTATAGAAGTTCATTGTCATTATTTGTGATGTTTTGTTAGTAGAGAGATGTTCTGAGAAATTGTATGTTTATTATAGAAGTTTATTGTCATTATTTGTGATGTTTTGTTTGTAGAGAGAAAGGCTCTGAGTAATTGTATGTTTATTATTCAAGTTAACTTTTGTTACTTTGCGATTGTTCGTTTGTACTCTACCTTGTGGTTTTCAGTCGAATCCCACTGTATTGGCATGTACCCTGATGTATTTCCATGAGTGCCCAATTCTCGGGGCTCAGCGGTCCAAAGGATTGATGGCAATTTCGAAGGAGTGCGTGCCCCGGAATAAAACTAGAGTTCCCCCAGCTTAGGGTGATACCCTGGCGGCTCAAAAGATGTAATGTGTGGATTTGGGAAGAAAGAAAATTGAGAGAAGATTGATGTAGAATTCAGCTAAGAACATCAGCTGTAACTGATAGTCATGGTGTCTTTCGTTGTATACATCAAATTGCCTGCTTGCTTCGTTCCCATGAGCCTATGTGATTGTGAATGCAGACGTTTATTCTTGCCGGCCTTGAATGCTTGATGTTTTCTAGTAATCTTCAGGGACTTGTGCATCATCACCAGAATTTATGAACATTGGTGTTGATGATCCAGCTGAACTACCTGCTGTTGAAAGGAAGTGTTTCCTCCTTCAGTTGTTCTTTCTTTGTGAGATTTCTTTGTCTTTTTTAGTTGCTTTATAAATATGAACATTTCTTCTTTCTTGTTCAAATTTGACGTTGTTTTAACAGGAAAATCTGTCTTCACACACCTTGTCTGGACTAATATTACCAGTATCGGAACCACCTACAACCCAACTATGGGGGATGACATTAAATACAGAGAGAAATACATTTGTCTGGGATGACACCATGTTGGTTGGTCATATCCCAGAGAACTGTAATCTTTAAGAAAAATGCTGTAAAATGCTAAAACCTTAGTGACAGAGAAATGTAAATTTAAGAGTTTCAATAAAAATTTGTTTACATTACTTAAAATTAAATTTTTATTGTCTCAGTCCAATTTTGTCAGTGCCAAATATTCTAAATTTAAAATCTGAAGAGGTAAATTCTCTCAGTCCAATTTTGTCAGTGCCAAATATTCTAAATTTAAAATCTGAAGAGGTAAATTCTCTCAGTTATACAGGCTGAAATGGCAGTAGGAGAGTTACCATTATTCTGCTCTGGCTGTAGAAAAAAATTGTCAATGGCTCATGCTTTCTATCCATTTTCACCGTAATACAACTTGATAGTTTCACTGTGCAAGGATTTTGACAAAATGTGTTAGAAAATTTTTTCTTTAAATGTGTGTGTTAAAATTTTGTGACTTTGGGACAATTCTGATTTTATTAAATGATGATGCACGGTCCTGCCAACGTCAAACATAGCTCTTTATTCCCTGCAATACTTAGATGGCACTTACAGTTGTAGAATGCGCCCAGGAATGACAAATAATACCATTCCATTACAAGGCATTCTTTACGGACAAAATGATCAACTTTACCATGCTCTCACTAAATATAATGTGGATGAATTCCCCATTACGAATGCCTATAAAAATGTGACATCATACTGATAAATGCACACTGGCCACAGCACTTTTAAGAATGGCCTTCTGAATATTCAATGAATAGAGAAGCATTATGGTACAAATCTGTAGCAAATCCGCTCTGGGTCATCAATATATTTTTGACATAAAATGAATCACATTCAATAACAGATATTATATTGAGTGGGCACCATAAAAAATGCCCATGCTGGACAAACATGTAAACAAATGTACGTCACAATCTCTTATTATGTTCTCAGCAAACATTAAAGTAAAAATAACAGATAAATATTAATTTCGAAGTCACACATAAACAGTACTGACATTAATTGCGGGAACACAAGAGCCTCACTGCTCTGGATTCTTGTCATCTCCGTCCTTCTTCCAGTCCAGCAGTTCATTCAGGACATTTTCTAGCACTGGATTGCCTCCAAGTTTAGCAACCTCAGCCCTCGCTTCAGCATCAAGCTCCTTAAGAATACG
>Ga0268261_10002871_pt1 | contig 12491 bp, 11 predicted proteins | sample TergutNc150P1_FD_190353 | JGI IMG/M metagenome (GOLD analysis project Ga0268261, IMG submission 190353) | Nasutitermes corniger P1 segment gut microbial community from laboratory colony in Florida, USA - Nc150 P1 (SPAdes) (version 2) | ecosystem: Host-associated > Arthropoda: Insects >... | reverse complement strand
GATCGTTTGTTTCGCAATGAGGAAGTGTATGAAACCTAACTGTAACTGTTTCAACATACAATTCCAGAAAGTACCAAAATTACTATGAGAAATATAACATACAATAATTTACATTTTACACTCGTTACAAAAGCATCCAACATTCCGAACACGGCGAAAGTTTGAAAACAAGAAAGGTATGGTAATCAAATTATATCTAAGGGAAATAGAATAGTGTAATTTTGTTGGGGTTGGTTGAGATAGCTCTGAACGAAACTTAAAGTTGGTCCGGAAACGACCGAAAGTACCGCAACCAAGTCCGTTGCTAGGCAAGGATCCATTGTTGTGTATGAATATACATACAGGAACGCAAACCCTGCGCGTGTTGCAAATCAGAAATATTTCTAGGATTCTCATCCCCCTGTTAAAATTTGTTTATCCCATAACGCTAAAGAGTTGTAGCCAAATGCAGATCCTGTAACACAAAGGAAGTTTATTCGAAACCGTTTCACTTTTGCACTAACTGTTTTTCTATATTTTTAATACAAATTACGATGAATGTATTCTTCTTGAACTTTCACCTTTCATTACCTGTCGATGTTCCTGGTCTTCGTTGTGCTCGAGGTCCCAGCCGTACTGTCCTTGTGTTAATGGTACTGAAGTGCGAGAGGTGATAACCTGGTCAGTACGGAACGGACCACATTCCAGAGTCATGTGATGTTACCCAGATGTATGAAAGGTCACAGAATTGTTATTTTATTCGATTTTGGCGAAGGTTCTGCTAAAAATGAGTAAACAAATAACCATCGAACAGAGCTTTATAGATTATTCATACAGCTAGCTACACGTTGTCGACATTTTGGGGCCATCATCTGACTTACTTTCCGAACATATTAAAATAAGTATCATCTGTTTGTACAAATGGTCTTTCTGATGTTGAACACGTGCTGTTCTAAGCATGTAGAATTAAAACATTAATTTGAAAAGTGTGCATTTTGTTGTTTACTTCACATAATTGTAGTGTAATTGTTTCACGAACGTACAACACCTAGCCGGTCTCTCGACGTAGCCACCTAAATAAGTTCTTACAGTGTAACTGTAAAGAATAAGCTGCAATATATAGAAAAGAAGAAATGACGTTAATAACTAGATTTTACTGTTCTTTTACAACTAAGAGGCTAATTATGTTTTAATGTATTATTATAACAAATAATTTAGTTTTATAACGTTCTCTTACTAATGACGAAAACTTTTGAAGTAGCAAAATATGTTATCGAAATATATACTGTGAAGTTAATTGCACTGAAGATATTGCTGAACTTTTACCTAGTGCCATGTTGGGATGATTATACGCGGTGTGGCTATAAAATAAACGGAATTAATTTTTTCCGCTTCCCTGTAAACTTGGCAACAGCGATCGGTATGTGGTATTGGCTTGTGCTCTCCCCTCCAATCAAGGTTACAAATTGAAGGTCGTGCGGCAGACAGTTTGGTAGTAGTCTTTGCTTGAAGTGGATCGTATTCTTGTTCTCCGTCGGAATCATATTGAGTGATAACGCGGAGCAACGTGTCAAAGTGAAATTCTGTGTAAAACTTGAAAAATACGCGACAGAAATGTGCAATTTGTTGAAGAAAGTTTATGGTGATGAGTATCTATCTCGTACTGAAGTTTTCGAGTGGTTTAAAGGGTTTAAAGGGGGAAGAAAAAATCGGATACCGTCAGCGCCCTGGTCGTCCCAGCACATAAAAAGGAGACGCTAACATCGAAAAAATGGTGGGCTGTGTCGGGCCAAGGTCACTAGTTTTTACGCGAATACGTCTTTAAGCGTTACAAGAAATTAATTGAACCCACTTATGAACACATTTATTTATTAACACTATTCATAAACACATTTATTGTTCGTTACTTAACATCAGTCTATTGAGTACAGGTTTATGATACGAGTGCCGGAGTCCTCTGATTTGCATAAATGGTAGCCTAGGTGAAATGAGCCTTTCGGAGATGGGATCGCGAGCGGGCAAGCCACGCGGCTTCGGCGGATACAGGAAACCATAATTTTGGCAAGCGGTGTGATCTTCGAGTTAAGTGAGTGGTGGCATGTGTTACAGACACTGAACTCGGCCAAGCTGGGATCGACGAATTCGGTGCGAAGAACGCCCAATTGAGCTATCGTTGGCGATTTTAAGTCTTTTCTAAACCAAAGTCGATCGCACACATAGCAAGCATGGTCAAAGTCGTTCTTGAGAAACGCCTCGTCCAAGTACCTATTGCTGTGGGACCATCCCTTCTCGAAGTCTTGTCGGGACTGCACGTCGGAAACTTCTAACAAGTCCACTATCTCGACATCGGTCTCGCTTCTGGAACACTCCATTGGTGTCGCTGCGGCTGTTTCATCGTCGGGGTTTAGGGAAAACGCGGCCGCACTGGTACTCGGCTGGTCGAGAGCACGCACCCCTTTCGCTCCCTGTAAGCCTTAGCTCTTTCGGCTGGGGTGAGTGGCACCTTTCTGGATTCTTCACGGTGCGAGCTATCAAGTCGTGCCCGTTTCTTCGATTTTTGTTTGTACTTTCTCCACGTGTAGCGGGATATTTCAAAATTCTTTCCGATTTTTTCTTCATAAAGTCCTACACAATTCGCACAAATATGACAGATTCAGTATTTTATTCCACAAAGTGTATTATTTGAGAGATTTTGCGTCGATTGACACCAGCTCAGCGCGACGGGACCACGCGGTTGGGACCTATGGCCGCTCTAATTTGTCATCGCGATTTCGACCTTAAACTAGCTAGCGACACCTGAGGAAGGGCGCGGGAAAGGGGTCCCTGTTACTACGCACAACAAACCTTCATTGATGCTCTATCCAATGATATCAAACAGGTCCGGATCGAATAGACATCATGGAAATCTTTGCGAAACAAATTGAAACTGATTTTGTGTCGCTTGAGTTTTCGAACATGCGGGGTACACGGTACGGATTTTAAAGACTATTCACTTCAAAAAGTTAGTGAAATTGCCCGACAAAATCGTCGCCTGAGCATTCGAGCAGTTGCTGAGTTAATTAACATTGACAAGGAAACTGTTCGACGTATTTTACGTAACAATTTAAACATGAAAATAGTGTGTTCGAAGATGGTGCCGAGACCCCTGACTCCTGAACAAAAGGAAATTCGAATGAACGTTAGTGCTGACATTCTTCAAAACATTAAAAACGACCCAAACCTTTTAGAGAACCTAATAACTTGTTATGAATCATGGTTTTTTAATGCGACACAGAAAGTAGGCGCCAATCCATCACTCGAAGTGTCCCCATTTCACCAAGGCAAAAGAAAACACGGCAGAGCAAATCCAAATTAAAACAATGATGATCCTTTTCGACATCCAAGTTCACTTGGTTTGGGTGCCTGAAGATCAGACCGTTAACCTGGTCTACTACAAGGATTTAACAAACCTTCGTGAACGGGTGAGAAGAGAACGTGAAATGTGGAAGAACGGCTCATGGGTTCTTTACCAAGACAACGCGCCGGCACACAACGCCCCGTCTCTTAAGACGTTTTTGACAAAGCTCAAGATCACCGTGTTGGAACATCTACCGTACTCACCTGACCTAGCCCCATGTGACATTTTTATTTCCAAACATCAAGTCTGCGTTAAAAGAAACCAGGTTCGAGTCCGTAGATGCAGTGAAGGCGAAAGTGACGGAGCTCATGAATAAGCTATTAGAAGACGACCTGCAGCATTGCTTCCAACAGCGAAAGATTCGCATGGAACAGTGTAGGCATCGGGGAGAGGTATACATTGAGGGTGACAACATTTCTATTGTGTAACTTTTTGAATAAAGAATTTTCTAACATTAGTCCGTTTATTTTATAGTCACACCACGTATTCCTTTACTTACTACCCTGCTGTACAAAGGGTGTTCTTCAATCGCCGACTGCTTTGTAGTGATTGGCTCATTGAAGACAAGATCTGCGATCTGCATAAATGGCACTTCCGCCATGTGACTAAATTATTCAGCGATATTTTGCAACTTTTCTTCCAGTTCACGAGACATTTGAAACTTACATTATGTATCTACGCCTGATATGTGAGTAAAATACATTCTACACCGTTGGGAGTTCTGCACTGTACGGTTTCTATCGTTGGCATATTCGTGACCTTTATATTATAGTTATGGGAGTTTTGTAAAACACATGTTCTAATCTTGAGAGATTTTAACATAAAGGTTAAGGTAAAGGTAAAGGTAAAGATCACCCTATGACGCGTCATGAAGGCACAGAGTGGGAGTACAGGTATTGCTACTCTTTGTTAAATCTTGACGATAGATGGTGTTTGGGTAAATAACGTCACACCTTGGTCACTTTACCCCCTGAAATTGTCCATTCCCCCTTATATAGAAGGCTGGGTCGGTGCTAGGGTCGGTATGGACGGGTACGGAAAATCTCGCGGCCACTCAGATTCGATCTCCGCACCGTCCAGCTTTACAGCGAGTCGCTCAACCGACTACGCTAACCCGACCCACCACAGATATGAATATACATAAAGTAATGTGAAGATATTTGTAACACAAGAAGTAATCTTGGGATATCTGTAATACCCATGCAGAATTCTTAATAGACAGGTAAAATACATTCTGTATTGTTGATGGAAATGTAGCATATATTTCACAGTACTGACAGGTTTGTACGTTACACGCTGTAATCTTGAGATTTCCACAACTTTATTGTACCTGTGTCTTAAAAGATCTGAGGTTCTCTTGTGACGAATACTAAGATCACAGTAATCCGGTATGTGACGCCGTGTAGATTGGCGGATACCACCAATGTTGAAATGCTGCCATCATCTTTGGTTTAGAAGAGATGGAGGTAGGAAGCTCCTCACATGCTTAGTACCGTCTATTGGAATAAAATCTCATATATAAGACCAGGGTTTATTGCACTTTTTCTTTAGGTAGGTTGTGTAATTGTCCAATGCTTTCAGTCCAGGCCTTAATATAAGCAGACAGTTTCTTAGGGCTGTGGGAATTGCAATTATTGGATTTCACGTATTTCAGATTATCAGGTTCCATTTAGTTTTTTCCGGTTATACTAATACACACATCGTGGTTAACCCGATTTGTCCGAAATTAATAACTCGTAAGTGGCAAGGCTTTGTTTTACGCTCTAGTTGTGTTCCTGAAAAAAGGGGCTTAAATCAAGAGGCGCCAATAGAAACATAACATTCCCATAAGAAAACTTTAATAAAGGGGGAAAGCTATCCAAATAGCGATAAACGTAAAAGGAGAGGTCGTAAAAGATAAGTACGGTGAACTGGTAAGATGTGTCTAGCAAAAAAGCGTAAAAGAAACGGCGTAAAATAAGGCCTTTGGGTATAGAACTGAGTTTCTATTCTACGTCAGCAAGATTGTGGGCTATTTTTCATGGTACATATAATAACGACTCAAGTTATGGCGGATTGGCCCAACTGAGGGCTGTGGAGTTTTTCTGGCCCAAAAACACTCGCACAAGTGTCAGGTGTATAAAAGAGGCACTTAGAGAAGGCAGTGATATGCAGCACGCGGTGTGTAGCTCTATTTTCACATATAAACGTAAAACAACATTAACACAAACCTTCCCTTAACATTTATCATCCTCTATAAAAAATAGTTTTGAATTAAATTATTTTTTAACGATAAGACTACTGTGTCACGACCTCTCTATATTCAGGGTTCGTGTTAGTTTTTACTTCATAGTTAAGTATCTCTGTAACAGGACAATGTTCATGTGAACGCCATGTAGGCATATAGGCGAGCAGATGTCTGGAAGGAAACCCAGTACTCTGAGTAGAAAACTAGATGGGCCCCTGAGTCTTTCTTGAAGTTTTGGACAGGAGAAATCCCTTTCCGCTCCCGGGATTAGAACTCCGAATCCTCCAGCTTCAGTTCACGCTACCCCTGCTCTACAAATGTCCCTATAAAAGCTGCTAATTGCCTTATATATTCTTGAAACGTGGTTTGGTTTTCCTTCCTATTAGAAATGCGCTGTTAATATCTCTTAAAAGCCATGGGGTCATATGGAAGGATATTTATAAAGGGTGATTTGTAAAGACTTCGGAAGGAAGTGGTTGTGGCCTAATCGAGAAATTAGCACGGCGTTTGTTGTAGAGCGTGACAAAGGAAAGGCACGTAGGAATCCGTCAATAGATATCGTAAGTTCTAGGAGGATGGAAACAAAAGAACCTGTGGGTTTAGAAGATTAAATTATTATATGTGGCTGGCCAGTCTTACAGATCGTGACATCCGATGTTAAAGAGTTAGTGTTACGTTGAAAATCACGTGACGGGCCTGTGCACTCCGTTAGAAGCGACTGTTGGGAACTCCCGCAGTTGAGATTGGAGGCAGAGTTGTCAGGTAATCCAGAGCTCGTTGTATTGTCAAAGGGATAGGTGGTGACTTTGGCAGATGAGCGCCTTGGGCCTGGAAGCCGTTCTCGTTTGCCACGTAAGTAAGCCTAATCTGCCAGCCTTCTTGTGACGTATAAGAAGAAGAACCCTATACAACGTGAGCCTCCGTTTCGGGACTTCGCGAGTTCTTCAGAAATCCGCTCTCCTCGGTTATGATGCCATTTCCAGTCTCAAAGCTACAACAAGGATTGTGCCAACATCCTGATTGCCAAATGCAAATTGACCTGTAGGGAGGTACTGCATAATTATTTAGGTAGTTGTCTGTGTGAGATGCTTCCTTATTGGCACGGGTTACCAATAGTTATTGCCTTTTTGCGGTGTCTCTGAACAAGGCAGCTGTTACTGGAAACTCAAGACAGATGCAGACACTCTGGGTTGTAAATATGCCATGCTTACAGACAAGGTAAGCTGGATTGTCATTTCATGTAATATGAGATGTGAGCAGATGTATTGCGCACAACACACAGTGTTTTAATTCAACAGAAAAAGGTTTTGACGATGGTGTATAACATGTAGATACAACTATTACAATTAAAACCAGTCAATTAATTTTCCAAATCTCTTCTGCATGTTTCGGGCGTGAAGTTCCATCATCAGGATGTCAGCTGTAGAATAAATCATTGTAGTATAATGTTATGTCCAATTATATAATTGGTACTGTGGTGAATCATCAATGTGTATTATGTATAGGATGGAGTAGATACACTACGGTGGAGGCAGTCTTGTCCTTGGGAGAAGTAGAGAAGCAGTATTGTGGTTAGGAGAGGGAGGGAAGCAATCTTGTGGTCAGGAGAATAACGAGCTCCCTCTGCTAACCATAATACGTATATATGAGTTTTCATCATACCCTCATACAGGAAACACTAACATCGGGATTACACCCATAAAAAAGTCCAGACTTTACATACAGCCACCAAGCTAACAACTTCCACATACTGTAACTACAACAGTTGACAGCTCACAGCGTTGTGAAGTTTGTGTTTTATCATCAACTGTAAACATTTTCATCTACTGATTTTATTCAGTTTGTAACCTTAATGGTTTCAGTATCTGTAGCAAAGTAGAAGTGTAAGAATCCCTGAAGGTGATACACATGCATTGAAATATGTAGGAGTATTTAAGATATATATATATATTTGTTGGTCTGGATAATAAACCAGAATATTTCTTTTCGAAAGTAGACACGGCTTCCGAAAAGTAGCGTTTCGGTGTTTTAAAAATTCTGTTAGTGGATGAACAAGGTCCAAATGAAGAAGATTGTATCTACACAATGTATTTGTTTTCCAACGCGATTCAAAGAGACCACTTGAAGTTTCAGTTGCTCAAGAAGGCCTCTTGATATATGAATCTAGAAGTCAGACACGTGTTTAACGTTACAGCATAAGTGCAGTTGTTAGAACTGGTCAATAAAATAGAAAATTCAAATGCATCAACAAATTTAGTGAAATTATACTATAGATAAGTCAAGAGAATCCCCAGCGAAAGTGAAGTGCCGGACACGTAAGACGTTGTTGATTATATGGCAAAGAACAATTAGTGGTCAGATATTTGAATCAGACACTTTTATAACGAAATAACAAAATTAACGTTTTATGTTTCAATATACGCTGAAAGTAACACACTTTATTTACGTTAATAAATGTCATGAAATTTAACGGGACTTGGGTCTCCAGTTTGGCCAATAAAGGATAAATAACGCAGTGTAACCGGATGCTTCTTATAAACGTGACTCTTACTTCGCTATTTCCACGCCTTTCACAACAACGAAGATATACACACATTCTGAGCAATTACACTTAGGTTTTGTCCTGAGATATGAAATTGCATTTCACAGCTAAACACAACTACTCTTTCATGACACATTTTTAGAAGCTTTCGCCGAACATTTGTGAAAATGATAGTTTCGTCACGTCTCTCTGTCTGGTAATCCTTTCCATAGTGTGGAATGTTGCATGGAGCATTTCAGTGCATACTTTAGTATGCGCTGTCCTCCTAAAGGACAGTGTTTAATGTACGTACCAAATGGTTCTATTTAGAAAAGGATTTTGTTTTATCCAAAAGGAGTGTAGTCTATACCCGACGTACTTGCTCCTTTAACATTGTACCGTGTGTTGCGTATAGGTCCGAAGAATTAACAAGGATTATTTTCATAAACAGGGTTAGTATATTATTACTCGTAGTGGAGAGGCAGATTATTTATTATGACGTATAAACATATTTTTAAGTATTATATAGAAGGATTTCAGACATCGAATTTGGGGCTTCAGTTTTTCCCTTCGGAGGACACTGCAGCGTAATGGTTGACACACGTACACGTCGGACTGCTAGTTTGAAACTTCAGAGTTCACATATTCGGCACAAGTTCAGGAATATAAATGTAAAATGGCTACTTTCGACTCTCGTGCATTATCACTTTTCTTTTTGCCAGCACTTTTTGTGATGTTCTGTAGTTATATCGAAATTATAAACAAGAATTCGCCATGAGAGCTGCCACGAACCGTTAAAATCCCCCTTCAGCGTACTTCCTCTGTTCTAAATATTCTGCTAAAAATAATGACGGTGATTATACATTTTTCTATATTGCTAAGGGCTTTTGGTCTCTTACCTTAAGCCAAGAGAGACTACAGGGACATACAGGGTGATTCAAGAAAAAAGACCATTATTTTGGGAGGTGAAAATATCGACCATAGTGAGAAAAAATTTCGTACGACCATATATCTAATTCTGCATATTTAAGGAGAGAGAGAGAGAGTTGTTTGAATCAAAGAATACAAGAGCATTATGAGTGGCACAGTTTTGTTACTGGTATTGGATGAAAGGGGAATGGATACAACAGACCAACTGATCGCTCGCATTTGCATGCTGCTGCCTGCATAAGGAAACGTGAAGATCAACTGAGACGAACAACACACCATCTTCGCACACTAGTTTCAAAGTTCGCTGAGGTTAACGGTGATATTTTCGAATATTTATTGCCAGCTTTTATATATTTGTTATTTCAACATTAAATTAATATTAAAAGCAATTGAGAGTAGTAAGTTCTCTTTCTTTATTAACATTCACAATGCCTCTTTTATCTCTAGATCCAAACAGCTCTGTCTCAGTAACCACTTAGAATCAGACATTTATATGAACTTTTTTTTCACAATAACCGATACTATCACCTCCAAAAATATTGAATTTTCTCTTGAATCACCCTGTACAATAGTAGGCAGGGCGTGGGTAGACTCTAGCGTTTTCATCCCGACAGTCTATAAGCCATTTATGTTAAAATCTGATGGACCGTGGTGTGGTTCAAATTTAACTCACTAGCGATCATTCGCACTGTGAGTCGACAGTCTGACCGCACAAGGGCTCGCACTATCTCCACATAGTTATCAGTTTTTGAAGTTGAAGATCTTCCAGAGCGGGGTTCATCTTTGATGGATTCACGGCCCTCTGAATATGCCTTATACCACTTGAACAGTTGTGATCTCGACCAAAGTATGCTCCCCATAGACCTGTTTCAATTTATTGAAAGTTTCAATTCCGGTTTCCCCAAGTTTGACAAAAAACTTGATTGCACATCGTTGCTCGAAATTGCGCTCTTCCTTTTCCAGGACACACACACAAAAACTGCTTCACAAGAAACCGCACTAAAATTAGCGTGTCGACGCTAGCGAATTGAAACTTATACTCGTATTCTATGAGACTCTTATCTAACCTTCATGTGAAGAGCAAGCCCGCAGTGTTGCCAGATCGTGTGATACGCAGGCAGTCTCAATACTTTATTTACAGACCTCATATTATATGATATATTTAACTGCAATTGGATAGCCAACCGGTGGCAGTTGTTCAGTACATATATACACACAAACAACACAGGGAACTTTACAAAACTACAATACATAGAACAACACAAAAATACATAGAACAACACAATAATTAAGAAGAGTGCGGGTCGTGCCCCGTCTTTGCGGGCGTTACACTGGCATTTGCCTTACAACTGAGGAAAAAGCACGGGAAAACCTCAGTCAGGGTAGTCATACATAAACATAAATTGAGAATAGATTATCATAACAGTAAAATACGTAATTTTCATTATTAAACAGGAATAAAATCATATATATATATATATATATTGATAAAAAATGGAACCTAAAAAATATGAATGATTGTGTTAACATCACTCGTAAAATACATATAAGCAGCAACTTCATTTTCTCTATGTCTTCTAATAACATTGGACACCTAAGACCGTCACTACACTGCAACACTCCTCTAGACTTCACCAAACTTCACCCAACTGCACTTCACTACACTTATGGACACTTCACTTCCTCTCATTTACACTTCACCACCCTTTCATTTAGCTTTACGCATTCACATTTCCTATCGTTCTATTTCACTTCACATCACATCACTAGACACAGTACAGATCTCATCTCCAATCTTATTTCCAAAATAATGAACCACTCCACTGCCTTAAAGTACTTCTTACCATTTCATTTCACTTCACTTTTTATTTCATTGTATTTTATTCACTTATCCTGTCAACCCTACACTTCACTTTACTTCGGCATTCATAACTACAATTCACTTCCCTTCACCTCACTTCCCTTCACTTTTTACTTATTATTGCCTTTACTTCCCCTCACTGCTTTACACTTTCCTAACCCTCGTTGGAAAATATGCGTTTTACCTCGGGAAGTCCCTGTCGCCACTTCATGTAGTTTGTTCCGTTCAGTAATGGTCCTATCCACAATATCTGTTCCTTGTTTTCTGGCTCTGATTTTCTAATAATGATCGACCCTACTTAAGTAGCTTGGCGCCTGTAACCCATCTCCTATCGCTTTCCATGCCCTCTCACCGGTGTACGCTTTGTAGAGCGCACACATGCGTGCTATCTTCCTACGCTGCGCCAAAGTTTCCCAGTCTGAGCCTCCCAAATAATGCGCAAATTTAGCAGCTTTATTTTGTACACGGTCTACAGCACTTATCTGACATTCCCTGTATGGATTCCAGCTCGCCGCCCCATATTCGAGAATGGGGCGTACCAGTGACTTATAGGCTTTATGCGGATATAAGTATTAAATATTAAGTGAAAATGGTGAAATTGTACCGTACACCCTACTAAGTCGTATAAGGGAAGCAGAGGTGTAGCTCCAACCTTTCGTAGTACCTACTGAATAAGGGTAGGAGTTCTCTTTCACGCCTCAGCCGCTTTTCCTTCGGTATAGTATTCCTACGCATATTGAATAGGAGGCACTGTAGGTCACAGAACCTTTCTGGACTTTCTGGAGAAGATTTAAATCTCTTGTTCATGCTGGAATTCGAACCTCGGATCATCCGCCCCACAGCATAGTCACTCTACCTACTCAGTCTCGTTATTTTATATTACAGTTCTGACATCATAAGTGAGACGATGGAATTCAGGATAAATGTAGCTTCAAAGAATATGGTGCATGCTTTCTGTGACAAATTGGATCGAAATCGGTGGTGCAGTAGGTCAGCTGTAACTGTAGGACGGACTGACATGTGTTTAATTACCGAAACGCGGGTCTTTTTGATGTCAGATTGCACCTAACACGCGTTTACACTTCATCGAAACATAAATTGTGGCGGACAAATGAACCACAAATAAATTCAAATTTTATTTTCAGTGTGGGTCTCTCGTAATTCTTACATACATGTAAAGGTAAAGGTCAAGATAAAGTTCGGTCTAAAACAGGTCACGAAGGCCCTAAAGGGGAGTAGATGTACAGCTCTATTCTCTCCTTAACCTCGGCGCTAGATGGGGTGGTGACCAAGGCGAAGCCCCGGCTGTTTTACCCCCGGGAAAGAAACTCGGTACACATTGGGTGGGTCCCACAGAAGGTCTGGACGGATGCGGAAAATCTCGCCTTCACCGGGATTGGATCACCGGACCGTCCAGTCCGTAGCGAGTCGCTATACAGTCTTCAGCTATCCCGGCCCACTTTACATACATACATTCATGCATATATACACACATATGTACATACATATAAAAACATTCACACATACATACATACATACATACATACATACATACATACAAACACAGCAAATGCAC
>Ga0268261_10002870_pt1 | contig 12493 bp, 14 predicted proteins | sample TergutNc150P1_FD_190353 | JGI IMG/M metagenome (GOLD analysis project Ga0268261, IMG submission 190353) | Nasutitermes corniger P1 segment gut microbial community from laboratory colony in Florida, USA - Nc150 P1 (SPAdes) (version 2) | ecosystem: Host-associated > Arthropoda: Insects >... | reverse complement strand
ACACACACACACACACACACACACACACACACACACACACACACACACACACACACACACACACACACGCGCGCGTGTTCAAATGCAAGAATAGTCTGAAAATAAATCTTACTCACACAGTTTGTGAAAATGTGGACTAGACTGCGGCAGCTATCAGTGAATTTGAATATCAGACTTCTGCAAACTTTAAGTAGCAGAATGTCAAGCAGTTACTTGGCTCACTAAGTAACTTGCCTGTTTCTTGAGCTGATGCAGCTCCTGCTGTGCTCTTTCCCTCTCCTCAATTTCTGTGGCGAGCCGTGTCTGCAATTCCTTCTCCTCAGTCTGTATCTGAGTGTTGGTTGCTTGGGACCTCTGCAACTCCTCTTGCGTACTTTGTAACTGATGGGACATCTGCAGCTGATGCCGCTCCAAGTCTCGAACCTGTGCCTGAAGACGTGTCCGTTCCATATCCAGACCAGTCTTGGTATCTTCCAGTGCTGGAAAAGATGTATCGGTATACATACAACATTACATGCAAAACAAAGACATAACCATCATCACCAGCCCATACAGAAAAATATAATGCAAATAATAATAATAATAATAATAATAATAATAATAATAATAATAATAATAATAATAATAATAATAATCGTGAGGTAACAGGTTACTGACAAGTACTATGAACATATACCTGCCAAAGTCATATATGTCAATGGGACCATAATTATGTGGGACGTACCTGTTATTACAGATCGAACAGTACAAGCAAACCAAACTGATACAGTACTGCATGATAAAAAACAGATTTGTCTACTGTTTGATATAGCCATACAGGATGATCTAAACATTAACAAACAAAGAAACTGAAAAACTATGCAAGTACAAAGACCTGGAGATCAAGGTCAGCAGGATGTGGAAAGTGAGGACAAAAACTGTGCCAGTTATAATTGCAGCATTATGAGCAACTAAATAGGAACTAGATCATAACCTTTGGTTTCTGCCAGGTCACCCATCAGCCACAGAGCTACAGAAGATCACCCTAATGAGCACTGCACACATCATTTGTAAAGTGCTGGGGTTAATTGCTGTGATCTCTTGTTGAGATCTGGACCTCCCACAAGACTACCACTTAATAACTAATAGGTGTGAATACATTTAACAACAGCAGCAGCAACAACGATGATGACGACGACGACGACAACAACAAGTGACATATATGTAGGCAGAAAATAAAATTTTTTTTCCAAAAATTTGTGGAAATAAAACAAATTTTCAAGTAAAACATTACAAAAATCAATATCCATATTTGAAACAAAATGAAACAGTAAAATTCCTTTTCAATAGATTTCAGTGTGTGGAAATCAACACCAAATTTTAAATTTGAGTAAGTTAAAAATTCCAAAATTGAAAGTATATTACAGTACACGAAGCATGATCAAATAAACTAATGTTATACACAACTGTCAACAGCACAAAGTCTGTGGTACAAAAGAGATATTTCCTGAAGACTTGCACTTTCAGAAAAAAAAAATTACATTACATATGTAGCATACCCTAAACCCACAGACTTTGGGTTCATATAGCTCTGAAATAAGATACACGGTCCAGCTAGCTATAAATGCATGTGCTACTGGCAATACAAATGTTTGTCCTAGTGCAGCTGTTATTTTCTTCATAATATTTCCTTAATATCCCAAATAAGAAAAAATATTCCATTTATATTCAGGTAAACACTGCAGTAATTGCACACTTACTGGAAATTTTCTGATAAGCTTCTTCGAGACCTCTTCCCTGCTCTCTCTTGTCCCCTTCAATTCTCTTCACATACTCTCGGAGTTCCTTGTTAGAACTGTTGTACTTCTCCTTTTCATAGTTGCTATCTGTTAGCTGCTTTCGTACAACAGTCAGTTCCTTGCGTAACGTTTCACTGCTGTTCTCACCTGTGGCAGATAGTTCACAGATATAGAGAAATTCTGACTTCAAAATTCATTGGACATCAATGCATTTGAATATCAAATTGACAAAATCTCAAATAAAGCATATTTACCATCAGGAACAATGAATTGCAATTGTAGAAACTAAATGATATACAACAGAAAACACCGAATGAGGGTACTACTGTACCATATAAACATACAAAGTATATTAGTGATGATGGAGGTTCTTGTAATTTACTGCTTTTCCTCTCATAAATTCTCAACTGGGAATTGAGTACTTATGCAGACTAAGCAGCCAAGATTTCCATTATGCAAGTAAATAAAGGCACGCGCGCGAGCGCGTGCCCACACACACACACCCACCCACCCACCTGCCACGTGCGCGCACGCACACACGCACACACACACACACACATGCACGTGCATGCACACACACACACCCACCCACCCACCTGCCACGTGCGTGCATGCACACACGCGCGCACACACACACACACACACGTGCATGCACACACACACACACATGCACATACATGCACACACACACACACACACACACACACACACACACACACACACATATATATATATTCTTCAAAGGTTTAACTACGATCTCTGATTGTCACTGGCAATTCAGTAGCTACTGTTGGAAAGCGATAGAATAAACTGAAAACTGAACCAGTTGTTTTGATGTAGTACTGTTGGTACTCACTGTGATATACTAAGATCCAGATGTGAGAAATTATACACTTGTACAGAAACTTTCCTGTATGTTCAGAAACTGTAATCATCTACTTTACTTTCAAGAGCATTAACCATTAAGCTATATGCAACAATTTTACAACCATGAATAACAGCTGAACCTTGGATACGCAGAACAGATTTGGAATAAAGGATATCACCTAACACAAATCTCATGGTTTATATATCAGTTACAGTTCTTAGGGCAGTCAAATGAAGGTCAGATATGCTAGACTGCTGAAGCAAAATACACAAACTGAATTCTGAAACACCAGAGCCTATCAGTAAACAACTTTCAGGCCATCTCTTCTCTGAAAGCCTATTGATCGTTCTCCAAATATTCAGGTTATGGTCCTGTGACTGGTGTTCATGAACACACTTAGAAACTTAAAAGGTTCTATGAAAGCAGAGAACTCCTTTATATGATTAATTACCACATACTTTTTAGGAAGATTTGTACCAAAAAGTTGAAAAACTAGTTCACTCACAAACCTTCTTTCAATTTATGTGTAATTTCTTGCAGCTGGTTCTGGTTTGCATCCAATCGATCCTCAGCAAGATGGAGCTGCACTTTCAACTCCTCACACTCCTGCTGCATCACATCCCGCTCCTTCCGCACCTCATCTATCATGCCCTCTAGGCGGTTCCTCTCTTCCTCTGCCTTCAATCTGTGATCACAGTCAGCTACAATTATAAACCATTCTCCCACCACACTGACTGTCATCCATACATTAATGGCCACACAACATACACATTACAGAGACATTCTGCAAGTTATTCAGAAATAGTGAAACAAGTATTCAGCAACCTGTTTCTTGAACTAAAAAAAAAGTATTCAGTACACGTACATTCTTCATCACTGCTTCAGTCAGAATGCATATGCATTTCTATCCACTTAGCTTGAAAACACATCACGTGATGTTTCAAGGCTGTGTACTGAAATCTGAGTTAAACTGATCACAAGTATTAGTCAAAGAAATTCCATTTATATCAGTTGAAATAAAAGTTCTAATCAAATTACATTACTTCAAACACATTAATAATCATGTGTTTATTGTTTGTTTCTTTATTTGTTACAGACACTTTCTGAAGTGTTTATGTTGTATTGGATATGAAAACACACAATGTTTACACAATATATTTATTTTTTGGCCTTAACACCATGCCACAAAAATGTAAGAGGAGTTGAGGTAATGTAGTATGCATTCTTAACCTTTGCAGTGTGTAGTGGTAAGGCAGCTTTACATCAGCATCATGATCAATGTCATGGTGGTGGTGGTGGTTGTTGTCATCAATGTCATCGTTGTCATCATCATCATCCCTCCTCTTCTGCTACTGCTGCTCCTCATCCTCCTATGGTTCTTCAAGTGCTCTCCTGGTCATGTCCTCCCCTGTTTTTTTCCTCCAGTCACTCCCTCTTCTTGCTGATATATGTCAATTTCTTGTATACAGCAATTTGTCTGCATTCTTTCCACACCTCTTTTTCCCATCTCTTCCTCGACATTCCAGCAGCCTTCTTCCCTAAGACTTTGTTTCCAGAATTCATTTTGAGATTCTGTTGCCAATCATCCTTACTACATGCGCTGCCCACTTTAATCTTTTAACATGCATTTACATACCAGGTAATTGTATTTACTGTGTACAGATCTTCACCACACCATGCTGTCTGGACACCTTTAACATCTGCATGTGAAAACATGCAGCAGCTCAAACTTCCATCTGTTTTACCCCTGGTAGCCAATAAACAGAAAGTTGCATGGGCCCTAGACTGGATTATCAATGAGGAAGAAAATGGTCTGAAAGGCCTGGAGGTGCTGAGTAAAAACTGCAAGAATGCTCAGTAAAGATAACTCATCTCCTGTACAAGAATCAAATCCAGGATCTCCAAAATACAAGACAGATATCCTAACTACTAAACCACAACGTATGTACTGACATGCAAGAAATAAAAAATTATGTTTATTTTATCAGATGTGTAACTGTGAAATGAGAACCAACCTCGTCTCTTCAAGTCTTGTTTTAAAGCGGGCAAGTTCATCTCGAAGCTGATTTATGTTGCCACGGTCCTGTTCTGCTCTTGTTGAAGCATCCCTCCGCAGTCGATCCAGAGCTCCCTGTTCTTCTTCCAGCTCTCTCCGGATGCCATCCAACTTCTCCTGCAGTGCTTGCTGGTCATGATGAGCTACGAATACAAACATAACACCATAAACAATACTGCTACAAAGTTGCAATACTAAAGGACTGTGCATACATAATGGTTTAGATTCTCTCTTCCAGGCTTTACTATATCCACACTACCATCCATGATTATGGGCAAAATGCCAATTGCATCCTATGAGTGCCTACATCTAAAATGTGGATTTGTAGCAGCTTTACCCTGCTCATCAAGTACAGAACAGGATGGTTAAAAGACATAAGTATAGCACAAGGTACAAGAAGAAGGTGATATATTTCAGCCTCAACAACCAATAACAAAAGGCGGTTGCAGGCAGCCTTCTTCTACAGTCTGCAGTTGTCACTTGGCAGACAAGCAGCAACTTTTCATCCAAAGCAGTTCAGTCCAGTGTTTTCAGACTTTCCGGTTCATCCAAGAAAAAGCGAGCGCTTCAAAAATGCAAACTCTTTGCAACACTTGTGAGTTTAACTCTGTACCACGTGACCCCACCAGGAAATGCCAAATAGTGGACAACTACAGCTGGCCCACCACCCCCTCTTGCCATGCATTATTCTGAGTGGTTTTCACACCAGCTTTCATGTAAAAAATGGCTGCAGTTACAACATCAGTTAGTCTACATGCAGCCTGTCTAAGCCGCAGACTTAACAGCATTTTTTTTATTACACAGGCTATGTAGTGTTTAATGAAATGACATGATCATGAATGTGAACATAGGATTTTGAAGAATGTGACTGTAGCTTGCTTAAAGCCAAACTACCTAGCCAATATTCACTTAGCAATGCAAGAAACCTCAGACAAGATACACATTTTCACCTGTTCATAAATGACACTGACATGTTAAGGATAAGGTTACACTTATTTTCACTCCCTTTCACACCTTACTTATATCTGGTTATGGGTTAGACACAGTAACACTGTACCAAAATACAGACACTGTGATCCTACAGATATGACACTGAACATTCTGGTGTTGCGGTTAGTAGCACATCATTATATTCCAAAGTTAGCAGGTACAAATCTTGGAACAACCCATTATCCAGACTGTGAACTGTCATATTTATGGATCCTATCAGGCCCTCCAGGCACATGTCAGTACTGCACATTAACACAGCCTGTGAACACCCCCTTCCACGTTCTTAATAATCTGTTGTTGACAATTACCTGTCATTTGATGACATGCAACTTACGTGGTTGCCAGAAGGTCATTCAGTAAACAAAAAACCAATCAGAAATGTTAAAAAGCTCTAAAATAATTTTTCCTAAGGTAAGTGCCCTTGGCTGTAGGTTCCTCACACAGAAGAAAATTTGGTGTTTTGTGTTTTATTTTCTCTCACAGTTGGCAACACAAGACATTGCAGGTAACATAGTCTTACAAATTCTGACTGAATTATCAATATTGTGAGGCAAGTTAAAATAATGGTTGCAAAACTTGTCAGTTCAGCAAAACAAGTTGGTCTGACAGTAAATCACTAAACACATGCAATGGATCTGAATATGTTAGTTACAAAAACAGTGGAATGATATGCTCAAAAATGTACACTTCCTTCCTTGAGCCTGTGCAAACCTCACTGGCCCGAAGGCCAATTCATTTATCTGTATGTGCATTAACTGTAACCACAAACCTTCTGTTGCACATACATATACATCATTTCAAAACCAGTTACAATACAGATATCAGACTGGACATTTTTCTTGGTTGTTAACTATATAAAAAATGTTTCAAATAAAACTTAATGACATATTTTATGTCACACAACAACCATTTGTATTATGAGCCATTTTTGTAAAAACTGAGAAGTTTAATTTGAACTTCCTGTTATTCAGGATGTATACTGGACCAACATATACCAAAGGACAAAACTGCCAAATAACTTTCAGTGTCAACCCCTTTAAGAAATTAAGTTAAAACCATTCCTGATTTTTAAGGTCAAAATACATTCTTATTATCCATCCATGTAATAATCATATACATGTGTGAGATCCTTTATCCGGAATTCTGGGGGGGCTTAGCATTTTCTGGGTATGGGATTTTTCTGTAAATTGAAGCAATAGACCTAAAGTCTACCGAATCACATTTGGAAATTGAAAAAGAAAACTCCTACCTGCAAAATGATGGTATGTTGTGTTACCATCAATTACAAGGCATCATTTGAGGAGATATAATCTGGTACATCTAGTGAAAATGGGACAGCTGCAACGAAACAGGTACCAGAAGCTGAAGGGTGAGGCTCAGGCTTAAGGACTTGATTAGAGGGACTATGAAACACTGCGTGCAATGTAAGTTGTTTCACAAGCTTTGGTCTCTTCCTTATAAACTATTCTTCGATTTTAGAGACTCTTATTTCTGTTGCGCTTGTAATGCAGTGCATTAAGAGGCTAGACCAACGACCACATCTGCCCCCCTGTCCTAATTACTGCAGCACTTTCAGCCATTCCAACACTCAGCACAATATGTAGTTCCTGGTTGTAAGTAGCTCAGACAAAGTATAAAAGACTGATGTCAACAGGCTTCTAACACAGCAGTCATAACAAGCATGGCAACAACTGGGAAAGACAAATGTGAGTGCAGCAAAATTATCCCTTAAAAACCCAGGGAAACAGTAAATCGGGGGACAGAAAGCACTTGCTGGGGGGAGGCTAGGCCAGCCAGAGTTTATGAAGTTGTGGTCTTTGTCAACGAGCCTAAGTGACAACAAATGGCTACAGCCATCACCATCACCTGTTGGTCTGCAGTATGTCAGGTAGGACACATCTCATGTTATAACCTGCTGAGTGTGGAACTGGTGCTAATGGACCTTAGGGCATTGGGCGCCCTTGTAGAAGGTTTACTGGGAAGTCAGATCATGAAGGAACTTGTGTAGAGTTGCTCTAGCAAGTAGTATGTAAATATAGTAAGAAATGAAAACTTAGTTTTTTGAGACAGTACACACATACTGCCCTTTCCCAAAAGACTACCCATAGTCTTACCCACAGTAGAACGCTAGGCTACACTACCCAGCATTTTGGCATGAACCTGAGCGAACCCAGCAATAGTTGAAGTTAACAGGATTTGTTCCTTCCATATGCTAGTTTATTAGGTGGTCTTTAGTGGACTACTGTGTTAGTTAGGCCATGCAGTTGACAATGGAAGCTACTACTAGGCACCACCACAGCAGCACTAATAGGAAACAACTCTATTCCACACCACAAGACAATTCTTTGGTAAGGATTACCATACTGGTAGCAGATATTATTTTTCCCCCCACAGTGAAATTCTTCTGTCAACTAAATTCACAGCCACAACAGTATCATATATTTCACCGTCTGGATGCTTACTAACACTGTCTGGTCCTTTAACCCAAGTGATATGCATGTACTCTGAGTACACATCACATCCTTCCTGATGCCTTGTTGACATAGTCTCTAGGGGTAGATACAAAAAAAGGGCTCAATATACAGCTGAAATGCAGGTGGGAAACATGCAGAATACAAGATTTCACTGGATATGGTTTTATCCAGAAATGGTACGGTAAGTGCACCATAAAGACTACGTGCCCACACTTGAACTGCCTGGAGATAATTTTAAACTTATTCATTTTGGAACACAGCCAGCCTGCAGAGTGTTCCAGACATCAAGATGTCAGATAAAATATCCCATACAAGACTCATCACAATACACAGCATACAAATCTACACACCAAGAAGAAGAGCTTGCTGTTTGTCATTCTCTGCCCTTAATAGAACTTCTTCATGCTGCTGACAAATGTTCTCAATGTGCTGCTGCAATGTTTCTACCCTTTCTTGTAGCTGTTGGATCTCCCCATCCTTCTCTCCTCCTAGTTGCTGGACTGTCTGCTGCAACCTTTTCTCTAATGAGATTCTGACGTGCTCCTAACACACAAGATACCAAGGAAATGTAAACATATGCCAACACACTTTATCAGGCTGTAGAAACTGCACTACACCTCAAACTATTCTTGGATTCTATTCTCAAGTGTACTGTCATCACTGTATCTCGACACTTCTTCAGTCTGTTTCTTAAGAGTACTGTGTTTATTGTACTTTGATGTGCCAGTCCAATCCGGTGTACATTGAGCAGAATGTGGTTCAAATTCTGGCTAATTCACTGTACTACAGAGTATCTATAATTCTCATCTGTTGTACCAGGCAGTGAAAATCCCAACAAAAGAATAAATGAGAGGTTAAAAAACAGCAACATGTATTCATTATTATGTGAAATAAGTCAACATTTTAACTATGGCACATAAATAGTACTTCAAGCTGCCAGAAAATGTGATTAGTTCACCACTCTTTAAATGAATTACAGAAGAACTAATCAGAGTGTAAGAACAGCACTTGATTCTAGAAGACTAAATTACACTTCATGTGATAATGTCTGCACAATGCACAGCACAACCATGACAAGCAGGTAACAGAAACACTGAACACCCCTCAGGTGTCAAAACACACTGCCTAAGTCCATATCACAGCTACACTGTCTACAGAACTCACTGCACATTGAGATTAATGGACTGTATGTAGCTTAACTGCCTACACACTGGGACTGGCACAGTACAATCCAGTGCCTTACCCACATCATTGTTCGGGTGCAAAAACATAAAAGGATACAACTTACCCTTTCCTCTGTAAGTTTCCTCACAGTTTCCTCATTTTGTTTCTTGAGGTTGGCAATGACCTGCTGGAATTCTGCCTCTTGTGCACCGGCTTGCTGTGTCAATGAGGCCTTCATTTCTTGTGCTCGTTTCTCAGAGCTTTCAAGATCACGAGTAATTCGACATATTTGGCCTTTCAGAGCTTCTTGTTTCACCATTAGATCTTGCAGCTCCTTCTCTAGCTGTGTGCGTTTTGTATCAGTTGCTTCCAAGTTTGTTTGGGTGTCAAACAGAATTCCTTCCAAAGCCTCCTTCTCACTGCGTATGGAAGCCAACTGTTCTTGCAGCCGCTGGAGTTCCTTTTCGTTTGCTTCCAGAAGAACCTAAATGGGACACGGAAGTTCACAGGAGAAATAAGGTGATGTCCGCTTCATCTAAGAACTTAATTCTACACCACGTTATGTGTGAAGACAAAAATGAATTCCTTCCAGTGACATTATATTGTTTTACTAGCCAATGAACAGTACGATAATGGCAAAATGAGTTTCCTTATTCAGCTTTCTGGTTCATAATTATTACCATACAAATAATTATTAGATGGTGACCATACACATTCCAAATTTAACTTTTACTCAAAAACATGTCACTAAAATTCTCAACAGGAAATATTTTTGTTGAATCTTGGATACTAGAAGTGACCATGGATCCTCCTACACAAGATAATGCACAACAAATCTGATCTCATACCTAAGAATTAGGTACAGTTAAATGAAGAATTAAATATGTGTTTTACCTGCTTTTCCTCCTTGTCTTTCACAAGATCCTCCAAGTCACGATTCAGACGTACATTAGTATCACTTGCTTGCTCCAGTCTTTGTCTCAGTCTCATCAATTCTTCATTCACTGCCTCTTTCTTTTGAGCTAGTGACGACAGCTGGTTACTTAGATCTCCCCTTTCCCTAGACACTTGGCCCAATTCTATTTCCACCTGTAACACAAATGATAAATGTACAGATGGCTGGTATCTTCGAAGGATACTAAAAGAAACTACTGCTATTAGTTCTGAGTGGGAACTGATGGTGGATATAAACAAAATTAAAGCACAAACACACACACACACACACACACACACACACACACACACACACACACATACAAGCATAACCAATCAATATATAACTCACAGTTTAAGATACGATTAGAAGTTACATCAGGGATGACTGAGTGTAATACTGACATAGTTCTGACATTTTGGACTTTAATCTGTGCTACAGCAAAGTTTATTTTGCTCTCCACATTAAGATAATACCACAACATAATAAAGAACATTTTTACATTTTACATTTGGAAACTCATCACCATAAACTCAAATCCAAAACTCTTAATGTTTAGAATCTGTGATACTATACTCAAACCTTTTGTTGTGTATGAAAGTGAAACTTAATCTCTCACCCAAAGGGAGAAACAAAGACTGAGATTGGTTGAGAACAATGTACTGAAGAGACTATATGGCTATAACAGATGTGAGGTACAAGGAGCATAAGACAAATGATGTAACAAGGAGCTGCACAGTGCATACTCTTCCTCAAGTACTGCAGGGTAACTGTATCTTAAGTGTGAGATTGGCAGGGCATGTAGCAAGCATGAGAAACCAATAAATTCCCCTTAAAGTAAATGTGCATGAATGATCAGCACAGGGTTGTCCTGCAGCACAGACACTGGGCAGGGGACTATCAGTATTTCTAAGTAAAAATTAATGTAAGACTTCCTACCAAATCTCTGTATGCAGTCTTTGTTCTATATGAATTGGAAAACATCTCACTAATAACCTCTTAATTAAACATGACACTTACTTTCTCTTTCTCCATCTCCAGGAACTTGAATTTTTCCTGGAGGGAGACTTTGTCTGACTCCAAGTCCAGGCGTGTTTGCTCAGCCTGGAGTAATTCTTTCCTGAGAGACCCCAAGTCATTCTGCTGGTCCGCACACTGGCTCTGAAGAGATGCCTTTTCCTTCTCTACCTGCACCAATATTGCGACTAATTGCACAACTTACTTTTAATCATAACAAATAAACAGGCCAAAGACTTATTAAAAAAAAAAAGGTGCAGTTTCACCCATGCACAAACATCATACAATGAAGGTGCAGAGGGAAGGCTAAAATACATTACCACACATCTGCCTCAACTTCCAAGTGGAAGAGGAGGAAAACAGGCAAGAGAAAGGGGGAGAAAAAAAGTTACGGAGAAGCATCAGATGATGGTGAACAGAGGGTATCACCTTTTTAATTTCATCTTTCAATCTCTTCTTATCATGCTCCAAGCTACTGCACACCGTTTCCAGCTTCACTAGTGTCTCCTGCACATCAGACTTTTCAAGCAGAATGCGCTCCAGTTCCAATTCCAACTCTCCTAATGTCATAACCAACAAAAAGTCTTTTTATTCTCATTAGCAGTTAAATGCCATCACTTACTAACATTCACACACAACTGTATGTACTATATCAGTGTATTCCAAACTGCTTAACATCACACAAAGAGGGTCTGCAGATTGTTACACTTGACAATGTTACTTTATAATTATAAAGAAATAAGAAATGTCTCAAATAAATAATGTCATCCATAAAATCCAGATACTTGAGATGTACTGATACTATACATGAATTCTGCATCAAATAACCTTGGTTATGGAAGCATTTAAACAACATTCTCATTCAACAATACTAACACCATAAACTGTGCCTTTCTTAGGTCCTTTGTGAAGCAAAACAGAATAATGAAAAGAATAATGCATGACATGCACTTCTCAAACAGAGTAGTGTAATTAATCAGCATAATTCAGCATTGTACATTTTCACATTATTGATTAACCCGTTGGCATACACAGACGTCCCTGAGACGGCCGGGCTCGCTAGGTCCATTTATACACAGCCGGCTGTGAGACGCAATTCAGGGACCAACCCAACATCACAGCACAACAGGGGTATGTATTGAAGTCAATAAAAATTAATTTTGCATCAATAAAATATAAATGTACAAAACTGCCATTTTTGCCTAAAAATTA
>Ga0268261_10002869_pt1 | contig 12493 bp, 5 predicted proteins | sample TergutNc150P1_FD_190353 | JGI IMG/M metagenome (GOLD analysis project Ga0268261, IMG submission 190353) | Nasutitermes corniger P1 segment gut microbial community from laboratory colony in Florida, USA - Nc150 P1 (SPAdes) (version 2) | ecosystem: Host-associated > Arthropoda: Insects > Digestive... | reverse complement strand
CCCCCCCCCACATTGCTCTTGAACATCTTCAGTCTACATGAGTTTTCAGGTTGCTTAGAATGTGGTCTTTTGTACTGTTGACACCGTGCAGTCTTGTAGGTTGACACAAATATTTCATGCTTTGAAGACAGAGGTACCATGTCTCTCTGAATCGTTGATATCCACCTACAAGACTGCGGTGTCACAATCCGAAAGACTGAACTCTGAAATATATGTTCTTCTCCTAAAAGTAATCACCAGGTTTCGCACAAATATAAAACAGCAAGTGGAATTACTTCTATGTTTAGACAGGACATGGGAAGATAAAAGATTCTGCACTGAATGGTAACAAAAATTTCCATAATTTAATTGGCTCTGGGCAAATAAACCCTCTATAATCTGAACAACTCATTGCAGATGAGTGTTCTCCATACAAGTTTTAGCACATCGTTTGATTTTCAGTCACATTTATATATAAAAAAAAGTGAATGGCAATTGCCGACAATTGACAACACCAATACCCATCAAAATTATGAACTGTATTACTTCTACTCTTCATCTTTTGTGTGAAGTCATTATGACAGCACACAAAGTTCTGGAGATGATGCCACTGTGCAGGCACGGTTTGGCACATAAACTTAATCAGTGCATTTCTGTTGGGTCAAGCAGGGATTAATGAATATAGAGTTCTAGCTCCATCAGTTCATCCTTAGCAACCTCACACATAAGTAATGAATTTCTTTGTTGATATGAAGCAACAAGCAAACATCAAGTTTGGTCTGAACCTTGAGAAACAACCACACTAACAAACATAATGCTCAAAATTGTATACAGAAATGCTCTGTCTTGCATGCATGACTCTCAGTGTTTTACAAGATTTAGATAGAATGTAAGGACCTTGAAACCTTGGAGATGATCCAAGGCGTGACCAGCCGTCAGTGGCCCGGAATCTGTAAACAGTTGCAATAGTTCATAAACTGGCAGCCAGAGACCACCAAATGACCATAAAATTGATCAAGTATCCACTGCACATTGAGTGGGAAACAATTCCATCAGATTCTTCATGAAGGTTTGCAAAAGACGAAGATGTGTGCAAAGTCTGTTCCACACAAATCTCATGGATGAGTAAAAGGGACACATAGTTACACCTCGTTAAGACTCCATCCAGACCTATCAGAGTATAAAGTGGAGAACAAAATTACCACCAAGGCCCACTGCTTGCAAATCTGAGGGTTAAAACAACACTGATCACTTTTTTTAATGTGATCCACAAAGAATTCATGCCTGAAGGAAAAAGAGTGAACAATGAATTCCACGGTCAGGTGCTGGCAAGGTTGTGGAACCAGATTTCAAGAGTGGGACTAAACTTCTGAGAGAAAGGCAGTTGATTCCTTTTACATGACAACATGCCAACACATTCTGACATCATCCAGCATACAGCCTAGTCACAATCCCAGCTCCATATCTTAGTAGTGTGTTTAATTTCAGTTCTGACCCTTTCAACAAGGGTAACATGCTGTTACAGGAAGATTCCTGTACAATTTTGTACATTACCGTATATGCTACTGTACAAGAAAGTTTAGGAGGTTCATAAATATTAATAGCCATGTCCAGCAGTAAACAATATATGTACTTATTTCATACAAACTATGGTACAAAAATTTTACAATGCACAGATCACATACATATATGCATACACAAAGCAAAAACACTAATGGGCACAACTAGTGAAGGTCAAAATCAATTACGACGCACGTTGAAGTCTTCCCATTTCTTCGACATGTCCAAGCAAGGCTAGCGCTTTGTCTATCACTCAAAGCAGCAGCTTGCCACATAACTAACGACATAACGTTAGTTGGTTTTGCTTGTCTTCAGGCCTTGGAATGTTGCACCACACCTTGTGTGCTCCAAGTTTATGCACACACACACACACACACACAAACACACACATATTAAAGACTAGATTTCTCGACAGCCATTTCAGTTCAAAGCACTGCTTCAGTCACCATTCCATACTTTCCTGCATCCAGTGGCTCAGATTAATGAGGGCACAATGTGAGGAAAAGGCTAGGTCAGGGTTTTAGGCACACAGGGTAAGAATTTTTAATGAAATACAACCATTAAGAAAATCTGAATCCAAATATTTCCTACCCAAATTCTGTATGCAAAAACAGACAAGCAGTAACACAATACAGGCTTTGGAAATGTGATGTTACTGGTCCTTTCCCACAATTCAGGTCATCAATTATTAGTGTCTAATGCTAAATGATATATCACAAACTAAACTGGTGTACATCATCATCATCTGAATAACTTGACATCAAGCATGTTTACATAAAATTTAGATGCCAACTGATCCAATTCCATGGACTTACTCAATTTAAAACTACTCATTATGTGGTATATAAGAGCTGAGATCCATTTCTGTCAACAAATGAGTGAACATAGGAATTAAAAATTTTGTTGAAATCACTAATGTCACTTCTTGAAACAAATATAATAATACAAACATACTACATGCACTATTCTGGAATATAATATAAATTATAAGAGGAACTGTTTTCATTGTAAGTATAGTCATTTTCATATTTGGTCAGAAAAATCCAATGTCAAGAGAATTTCTTAAAACATAAAAAGAGCTGCCAATCAGCCTTGAAATAACACTAATGTACATGGATCTCACCCAAGGAAAACACTTCCTTGTACTGCTTACCTTACTTATGCACAATACCATATTTTTTTGCTTGGAAGCCAGAGAAAACTGTTTCTAATTTCAATCTTGTATTACACAACTTTTCTTTGGATCAGTATTACTGGTGATTCTAGCTTCACATTATTAGTTGTACTTTGTGGCAGTGTAATAAAATAATTATTTATGGAGTACAATAATGTGATTAATAGTATTTGCCAGTTCCTCATATTTTCCTGTGTTCGGCAAGCACGCCACTATCTGGTGACATATTTATGGTAATGAACATGAGCAGGGGAAAGGACATGATTTCTGTAAGAAACATGAATACCAAAACTGAGGGCATTAAAAACAATTTTCACATGCAAACACGCTCACTCACTCGCACATGCACACGCACACACATCTGCAGACACTCAATGGTGGATTACAGCTGGTTGACAGAGTACCAGATTCATTTTATAAATTAATAGAAATAAAACATTTTAATCACACTTCCTGCCATCACATGGTATTGTACACAGTGTTGGTGTGACGAGGCTTATTTATTGTGAGGTGGGCCAGTGGGTGAGTCTTGCCCTGCTGCTGTTTTTTACTGGCAGCCTTTGCCACGACACTGGCAACCACAACACTGGGTGATGGCCCCACACAGCTACGCACATGTGGCACCATGGGGGGCCGTGCGTTTGGCCCTTCATTACCATTGCGCAGGTTACGAACCAATAAAGATGAATGTTTATTTGCATTATTCTGAATATATGGAATCTCAAGACTGGATTTTCGTAAGGGAACAGGTGGTTGCTGTTGGGATGTCAATGTTCTCCTGAGTAGCATCTCATTATCTGACAACCTCTGTCTGCGTCCAAGAGGAGGTGAATCAGATTGCCCCATGTTGTTTGCACTCCCTTCATACTTTCCGACCAACACCTTCACTGACAAATCCTCAACAGTAGACGCAGAACTTGGAGACTTGCAGTCTGGGTGATTGCTGACAGGTGACGATGGAAGACTACGTGTCTTTAAGCCTTCTGGAGGTCTCTTCTGATCACTATCACCTGCAGGTACTTCACTGGTTGTAATGCCACATTTTTCTATCTTATTTACATACTTTGCTTCAAATTCTTTCATCAGATTTTTCACAAGACCTGAAACACTTTTCTGGCTGTCCACAGCCTCTGGAGATCTTGGCAGTGCATTAATGTCTTTGGTAACAACTGCAGAACTGTCAACAGATGTGCTTCTTCTGGTCACATTTGTCAAGTTTTCCAACACTGTCTTCTGATGTTTCACAGATGCACACTGAGTGGTGCTGATAATACAAGGACTAGTTTCGCTCACTGATTCACACGAGACAGCTGCAGACAGATCATGTGGAACTAGACAGACTGAAGGGAGGGAATGCGAAGGAGGAGTGAGGGGTTCCATACCTTCCACTAAACTAATAGATGATGTAGTGGGGGCACTGGCCGAGAGAGAGCATGACGTGTGAGGATGAGAATCGGGTACTACCACTGTAGAGCAGTATTCCCTATCAAAGTCCGTTCGTCTCGATATGGCACTAGACTGAAGTGACAGTCCTTCTTCCATTAATCTATCATTAGCAGCTGCAGAATCCAAAAAAGTGATATTTGGCTGGGAGATGGCCATCTTCTCAGAAGTACCAGGACCAGTGTTCATTGATTCATCACTCTCACTGGCTATTCTTTGGTGTGAACAGAGTGTAGGAGAGCTAGCATAGTGAACCATGACAGGACTTTGAACCTCAAATGGGATGCCGACATTCCCAGAATGAGGGTCAGATGAAGGAAAAGAAAAGCCTGTACCAGGAAGTAATCTGTCTGAAGAAGGGCTCCGGTATGGGCGGGGTCCATGGATCTTTACATTCATGCCTGTAGTAGAATCTCCAGTCCTGATGAGGGATGATGGGGATTCTTGATTGCCAACCACTGAAGATGCAGGAGATTCACTTCGTTGCTGAGCATCAGAACACACGCGCTTCACAGTGCCAGTGCCCTCCTCAAGTTTCTGTTTTGTTCTCTTCACGGTACCGGGATACCATGGTATTTCATCACGATCATACAGAAACATGCCACTGCTACTAATCCCAAGCAAGTCATCTGATTGAGTCTGAAATGGCTGCTGCTGTTTTTCACCACGTTCATTCACATATTGCATAGGTGGCCGCATGTCATAAGACCCCCAAGAACTGTTACGTGATGGTAACGTACCTCCCCCACTATATGTCCATCTTGTGTCTCCTGATCCCCATGAACTCTGGCGGGATGGTGCATCACGAGCCTCACCTTGGAAACCAAGCACAACAGCACTGTCATACGAACTCCACGAACTTTGCCGTGATGGACAGTCTCTGCTAGAAGCCTCACTTGAAACTTCTGTGACACACGGAGGTAGTAATGGTGGTGGCAGTGGAACTGCATTTGTAGCAGGTGCAGTTCCTGGTATCACTGTCCTCTGCTGCTTGCGTTCTTCTCGTTCAAACACACGGTCCAGCTGAGCAGAGAATGGATCTCCCTCTTTCCTTGGTAACATTTTGTTCCCTGTCACTACTTTACTTTGTGTTGACAGTCCTACAGTTTCTGTATCCCCCAACTTGTACTCAGAAACAAATATCACATCCTCAGCTTTGTTGCTTACAGGTTCATGCACACATTTCTCTGCCACTTCAGTAGAAGAGGTCCAGACTAGGCAGTCACTATCCGTTGGCACCGTGCACTGGGAAATAGGAGAACTGGGTGGAGAAGTAACACGTTCCACAGCGTAAACTGTGGGAGATTCTTTCTCCCCAGGGTCCCATATCTCCTTCTTGACTAGGACTGCAGTAAGCATCTGTGGAGCCACCTTGGTTTGTGACTCTGCTGTCTGCTTATCTCCTTCGTCTGTCTGACTATATTGTCTCTCCGCCTGTTCTCCATCTGCATTATTTGGAGAGCCAGGTTTTGAACTGCTTGATTCAAACTGTGTCGTAAGATTAAGAACCAATCCTTTTCTATCCAAGGATATCTTCTTGCTTGTTGCCCCATTAGTATTACTGTTCTGTAATTCCAATTCACTGACTCTATGCTTTACTGACTGAACTACAACTTCTGCCACTGAGGAACATTCAGCTTCAGTCACAGACTGTTTCTCCTGACAGCAAGACGCAGGCAGGTATACTACTTTGTTCTGAGACACACTGTAAGCCTGTCCATTCCCACATGGCATGCGCACATTGAGGTTGTAATTACGGGCTGCTGCTTCACTCGTTTCTGTCCCGGGCAGTGCTGGAGAAATTCCATCATGTTGGCTGGGTTCTGGTAGCTTCATTTCTAATTGACAGCATGCAGTTCTTGCAGATGTGTCCTGCTTCACTGCTGATGATCCCTCTAGATTCAGTTGCTCCAGGGAAACCGATGTAGGACCTATCACACAAAACAAGCACTCTGTTCAAGTAAACAAACATGTTTGGAGAAACAGGATTCATCACTTTTTTTTTTTCCGGGTTTGCAAGTCCATGCATCATCATACATTCAAATGAATCAACCAACCAGATGCAGCAATTTCTCAGGTTTATTACTTGTCGTATAAATACAGCTCAACATGTTTCTGGCATCCTCACGCCCATCATCAGGAGCTCCCCAATTCCAGTAGCAGCCTCTGGTTTACCGTTGTAACGTGGTTGTAGCAGTGCTGCTGGTCGTGGTCGGGGCGGCCGGCCCGACCACAACCAACAGCACTGCTATCACCACGTTCCAACGGTAAACCAGAGGCTGCTACTGCAGTTGTTGAGCTCCTGATGATGGGTGTGAGGACGCCCGAAACATGTTGAGCTGTATTTAAGTGACAAGTAATAAACCTGAGAAATTGCTGCATCTGGTTGGTTGATTCATTTGAAAGAAAGATTCATCACATTGGATATAATGAACATACATACAGAAGAATATTTATATGGAGCAAAGTATCCTTTTTTCCAGTGTTACCTAACTTACAATGTTGGGATATAAAAAACAATAATATAAACGTATATCACTGGGAAATATTTTGTAAATACAATGTTGAATATAGCTCTTTCCTACAAAGATTAATGAAATGAAAATACTCTACCTTGTAACTTGACACAAGTCACTAACACAAACACTATTCATTATGCTACATTATCTTTTGTAAATGTTTAACTAACTATGATGCTTCTACCAATATTATTACTCAAGGTCAGCACATATTTGCTTGAGTTAAGATGGCACCAAATTTTACACTTCATTCAATCAAATGTGCATACCTAACCAACAATTCCCACACATGAGGATTAACCCTTTAAACACCAAGTTAAATCCCATCTGCCATCTGCTGGCATTATTAGGAGCTCACCATATTCTCCACGTTAGCAGGATAAGGGTTAACAATTAACCATTGGTTAAATTTCAAACACTGATGTAACACAGCAGGTGAATGAGAGCTTTTGATGTCCCTACACAAAATTAAGGGATAGTCAATTGATCAGCTATTCAACATCACATTTCAGTTACAGTCATAAGGCAAGTTGGCATTCAGGAATGTCCATGCTTCAACCAATTTGTTTATTAATACTGTATATCAGGGGTATACAAATATACCAGGCACCTGGTTGCAAAGGCCACTAAATTCTGTATGGTGATGCCTACGATTTTCAGCATTATTACTGCAGTTTTTTTTTCCCCCTCTTACATATAGAAATGTGCATCAGTTCACATGTACCAAGCTGAAAGCGCCAGATAACAGTGAAGTTTACAGGTTGTTCTGGCATGTGAGTATTCGTATGGAACTTGCTTTGTGTCACCATTCTGGCACCTAGAATTTGGAGGTTGCTCCTAGATCTTTTGAAAATTTGTGCACCCATGGTTTATATATACTGAAATGCTTCCAGCAGCAGCAGTGCCAGTGATGAAAACAAAGACAAAGACAAAGACAAGGACAACGACGACGACGACAACAACAACAACAACAGTGGCAACAACATCGTGGTGCCTCAGCGTGTCTTGGCCCATGACCTATCCTCTTCCAGGGTTTCCAGACAACTGACTTATTACAAGGTTATGCTAATTACTCACTACACGTATATAGTCACAAAAAGTTAAACTATTCATGAACATTTCAAACACATAGTTTGTAATTAAAGTCAGCTTGAGGGAACAAATACTGTTACCTGTTGAAAATAAGATTAAATAAAAAAAAAGTTAGTGATAACACAAAAATATTGTTTCTGGAGAAGAAACCTTTTTAAGTGGGAACATAATATGACGGTTCAAAACACACCAGCCATACAAAGAAACTCTGGAACCAAATAGTTTGAGGCAGCAAAACATTCTAAATGGAAACCCTCTTGAGCAGGTTCGAGTGTTTTTCTGATCAGCTATATAGTCCTTCATAGAAAATAATAGTGCCCTTTCTCACAAACAAGAAAAAAGAAATACAAAGCAATTCTTTGTGGCTGTAACCTAGTTATATCTTTCCTTTAGTACTACTGTATCTTTGACTCTCTCACACTTCAGTTAACTAATGTTACCTCAAGCTCCTGATTTTAACTGACAGACATGTCACAAGAATCAAAACTTAAAAAAATGTTGCCTACACAGTTGACACAATCATATATCAACAGAAAATCTGGTTTTTATTCATGCTTTATTAATTTTCCTTTTGTAATAGAGCGGGGGAAGCTGACACTGGACAGTGGAAAGAAACCTGGATGATGCTACTTTCTTTCTGCCACCCAGGTAGGTGAATGACATCATAATGACTACTGCATTCTGAGAACAACTTCACAATCTCTGCCTTTCCAAATAAATGATCAGACTTCCTCAATGTGAAAATCACTGTTCTCACTTGTATATCTTTTATACTGTACAAACTCTCCAGAAATACAAACCTGTCACATTCCCCAAGAAAAGCAAAGCAGTGGCATTGTCAGGTGACCACGATTTGGGCCGCCCACCATTCCTGCCCAACTCTTCTCCAGATGTGGCTGTCCAGTCAACTCCCAGCACCTGCGAACAGGGCAAAGACTCGGAGCCTAACACAGGTTCCTGCCTTGCTGTTCCTTTCAGTCCATTACATCCAGTCCGTTGCTCTGCCTTGGCTACTAGTCCTGGGGATTTGAGATTTGTCTCCGACTTGGACCGCTGCAACTTTTCACGGTTCTTCATTGCATCTAAGATACCCTGGTATGTTTCCAACTGTGATATAAAGCTTGCATTTGGCTTAATACAACTTCGCTTCTGCTTCACATATTCAAAAGCTTCCTTGAAGTCCCAGTTATATGCTTTCATGGCATATGCAATCACAACAGATGCAGACCTGCTGACACCCATTTTACAGTGAACCAGCACTTTGGAGCCCTCTTTCCTGCAAAAAATAAAGGTTTCACACCATAAGAATTTGCATTCTTTTATATACTTAAAAATGAAAGCCTTGGCAATGTAATGAGTATAGTCACTAAGCTAGAGACTGGACATCAGACAAATCATGATTGGATTTCTGGCAGGGACAAGAGATTTATCTCTTCTCCAAAGCATCTATACTCGTGCTGGGACCCACACAGGGCATAAACCTGACTACTAACCTCCATTTAGTGCCAAGATTAAATACACCCACAGCTAAATCTCCACTCTTCCGTGTGCCTTCACGGCATACAAATGGACAACTTTACATCACCTTTACGTACACTTTCTCTTCAGGCAATCAAATCATTAATTTTATTGCTGGTTTTTTTTACATCTAAGGATTCAATTCTTCTAGTCTGTTATTCTCAGTCAGAGGGTTAGTGATTCCAGATGTTTCAAAGGAATAAACTGCCTTCATTGTCAAGGATCAAGGAGTCCTACAAACATTCTGTGACTGCATCTTTGACGATATGGGTGGTATGTTCCGTCAGTACATCAGGAATCAATAACCCCACTACTCAGCGTAACAAACCAGAAGAACTGAACCCTCAACATCAACATTGTGAAAACCTCATATCTTGCCTTGTTAATACCTACTAAACTGCATACAACTGCTACACCTACTAGCATGAAGCACATCCAAAAATGTGATACACCAGCCCAGTAATTATGAAGAACATAATTAATGTAGACATAAGAGACAGAAATCAGAAAAACAGTCCTAAAAATTTCACAGATATGACAGTTACCCTATACAGAACAACAGCAACTTTTGAAGGCAACATAATCAAAAAAACATAACAAAGAAATCTGTTCTTGGCACGTAAAATGTCTCTTCCATTTAACATAGTGTCATCAACAAAATAACACAGTATGTAAACAGATCAGTAACCGTGTTTTTAGACTGCATCCACAACACATGCCCCTCAAAATAAATATGTATAAAACTGAGAAATAACAGAGTGAACAATTTTAAGTTATAAGGGAGATCCAACAGATTTGATGGCCTAAGCCGTTGATATAAAACAAAGGGAAATATCACTGACCCAAATCAATTTTCCATACCCTGTAAAATCTCTATCATACAACACTCAATGCAACAATGAAACTTTGTGTGCTGGCCAGTTACAACACCAAACATATATAGGCATAAACTTATTCATAAATAAATACAATCTTTCATACAACAAATTTCGAATACACTTGAGTTTCATATGCTAATATTCTGAAACATCCTGGTTTAACCCTTTAAAGACAAAGCGCAGACTGCTTTATTTAAAGACCCAGTCCGTACCGCGCAGTACTCTTTTCAACTCGGTTATAAAAAGCAACCAGTTTATGCTGTAAGTGGCACAAGTCGCTGTTTGTTCTGAGATAAATAGAAAAAACATAAATACAGCGTGGGCAGAGCGTACAGTTGTTGAATGTTAAACATGTTGGTGAATCACATAACCAGTGGGCTTTAAAAGGTTAATGAGACAGGTGGTACAGTTACTTCCTTCTTACAAACTTCAGTATTGTTCACTATTGCTCTGAAATCCTCACCTTGCTCTTGTGATGTACTTAAATGTGTTGTCCCAGTGTTTCAAAAGGTCTGTCTTCTCATCATCATAAACACGAATATTTAAATAATTAAACATTCCTGGGAAGAAGTTGTCTATCTCTCGCGTCACATTCAAAATATGACGAACACTGCAAGAAGTCAATATAATATATTTTTAAATTTTGTCATAAATTACAGCAAATTGCATTGTGAACTGAAAATGTTCTATAAATGCAGAGTGATTCACACAGAATGTCCAGGTTGTTTTTGCCTGTAATTCTTGAATGAATGATCAGAAGCCAATGGAACTTGCTACAGAAGCATTGCCTTTTCGTGCAACAATTCTGCATGAGCAATTTCTGCATCCTCAACATATCGTGCTATAATTACAAAATTATAGGCCTCAACGACCCAGGTGTTCTATATGAATCACTCTGTAAAACAGGCTTTCTTCACTTTGCATTTACCACTCCTGAATCATTCTCATTTTATACTGCTGCTCAAATAATCCCACCTCTTTGCTTGCCACAGGTGTGTGTTAGAGTAAAAGAGTTCGTTGGGAACCTCCTAGAATATTTTTCAGGCAGTGTCAAGCTGGCAACAAACCCTTTCCCTGGATAGATATGAATCAATAAGTATAAAGTCTCTGGTCATTTAGCCAAATTCCTATGGGCTGCAGTCAACTGAGACAGGACACTTTCCCTTCACTATCTATAATGTCAAGGATTGCACAACAATAATCATAATGTTCAGCACTGAATTTAACTGTTGTTCTTAATTTATGCAATAATTTGCCATCCACACACATCAAGTGAATTTAACACTTGCCAGTTCTCCAATACAAAAATCAAAATGCACTTATTGCTAACAATTTAACCTTTTGGAACCGGAGTTTTACATTTAAATTTTAGCACATCCTATATGTAAAATGGGAATAATACAGGAACCAAAAAAGGTAGCATTATGAAATAAACAGCATTTTGAAGCGAAAAATGGAGAGTGTGCAGCATGTTTAAAATACTCAGTACTTATATTTGTTGAAAAAAAAATATATAAAATGCAACATCCGGAGGGTAGGGGTACGCCCGTCCTATATAGAGGACGCAGGGTTCTTAAAGGTTAAATTAAGCTTAATTAACACTGAATATGTGTCACATGGCAGAAACAAAGACACAAAGAGATCTACTGCCAAAATCAAACTGTTCTATATAGGTGACATGCTCAGGCATAGCTATATCAAGTGTTGCATAATATTTTTGAAGTTTGCAAGTCCATGCATCATCATACAATTCCAATAAATCAACCAACTAGATGCAACAATTTCCAAAGTTTACCGCTTGATGCCTGTGTACGGCTCAACATGTTTCGGGCGTCCTCCCGCCCACCATCAGGAGCTCAACAACTGCAGTAGCAGCCTCTGGTTTTACTGTTGGAGCGTGGTGGTAGCAGTACTGATGGTCGTGGTCAGGCTGGCCCGACCAAGACCAACAGCACTGCTACCACCACGCTGTAACGGTAAAACCAGAGGCTGCTACTGCAGTTGTTGAGCTCCTGATGGTGGGCGTGAGGATGCCCGAAACATGTTGAGCCATACATAGGCATCAAGCGGTAACTTGGGAAATTGTTGCATCTAAAATTCCTTTATTAAAATCCAACTAATGCACATCACTTGTTGCGTCAACTCTAAATAAAATTAAAGTCACAATAAACACTCCAACATGTTTCGGTTCACGCAGGAACCATCTTCAGGGAGTCTCCCAGTGCTTGGCTAAAGCTATTTATATGGTTTTTTTTGTGTGCACGTCGATGGTGACGTAGTCAATGGTATGGCGGCATATCAGCCTGTTGTGCTGGTGTGTATACTCTGTG
>Ga0268261_10002868_pt1 | contig 12494 bp, 6 predicted proteins | sample TergutNc150P1_FD_190353 | JGI IMG/M metagenome (GOLD analysis project Ga0268261, IMG submission 190353) | Nasutitermes corniger P1 segment gut microbial community from laboratory colony in Florida, USA - Nc150 P1 (SPAdes) (version 2) | ecosystem: Host-associated > Arthropoda: Insects > Digestive... | reverse complement strand
CAAATATATGTGGGCGGAATCGTGCAGATGGTGTGTGTGTGTGGGTACGCGTGCGTGCGTGCGTCATCTCAAGCGTAAGAATTTTAAATGTATGTGGGCGGAATCGGCCAGATTGTGTGTGTGCGCGCGTGCGTGCGTGAGTCGTCTCAAGGGTAAGAATTTTAAATATAGGCCCTATGTGGGCGAAATTGGGCAGATGGTGTGTGTGTGTGTGTGTGCGTGCGTGCACGCGCAAGCGGGCGTTGACACAGATTGTTGCAACTTAATGAAATGGTGGAATGGCAAGTTTTCTCACATGAGAAGTTGTGTCAACTAAATAGCCTCTTATTGACTTTCTATATTTTACACATCAGGATGATCAACATAAAGGTAAAACTAAAGTTAAGCTAATCTGATACTGAAACAAATAAGTTGATATCTCACTCAAGTCCAACAGAGTGAAACGTGACAGCTGTTGGAATGCTTGTACACATATGCCACTCCATTCTGCTATGAGAACACAGAACACAAAACCTGCAGATACTTGTCTTCAGTAAGGGAGCTCCAGATGGGCATTAGCTGTCAGGTGAATGAATATCTGCCATGCCTTCAAAAGCAAGAGGCAGGGAGTGAAGGCTGAAGGAAACTGATGTGAACATCACATAGCCACTTGTATTTATCACTAGCAGTGAAAAATCAAGGATTTTATCTGCTCTTATTTTGAAGCAATTCATCCTAATGATATTGAAGATATTTGTCCATAAATTTGCCTGCGTCCAGGAAGGAGTTATCCATAGGTTATGTGTGAATAGCCTCCAGATCTAAATACTGTTTTGTGTAGTAAATGAATGTTTATTACAAGACACTATATTGGTCTATGCTCAGTCAGGATATGACAATCTATACAGCTGTAGTGGGTCCCATGGTTTGGGGAGAAGAGGCCGAGAAGGTTGTTTATATTTCAGATCTTTTGTTAAAACAAGTTTTGTATGTATTTTCTTACACAGTAAATGGAGTTTTTCCATGTATTATTTCACAGTTTTTATTAATGTGTAGTGTACCGTTTGTGTTGTGAGTTTAGGGCTATATATACCACCCCATATTCATTTTTGCATTGGGCCCAGAAATATCTGAAACGAGCTCAACCGTACCATAAAGTAACGTTGTTACCTCAGTAATTGAATCATTGTGACTGATATATAAGTGTTCTAAAACACATATGCATTAAGGAACAAGAATTCATTGTCAACCACAATGACTCACATTTCATGTGAGCACATTTCTTTGATGATTTAGGCCTTCAGTTCTGTATATAGTACAGTTATATGACTAGCTTGTTCTTATTTGTGAAATGTGTGCAGAATTTCTGCCCAGTACAGTGGTATAAAGTGTCCTCATTCCTTTAGTATATAGTCCTTGCAATCCTGACTTTACTTGCTTTATGTAGAATGATTTATACGTATGTCTTGGGAAAAAGCATTCCATAAGAATGTACTGAACAGTAATCTTTTTCATAAAGATGTTTATTATCTGTGGTTTTGGATGACATTACATGTATAGGAAATTAATTTTTATTTTATCCCATTTTGATACAACACAGCCGATGCCGGGGTCGGGAGGAAGAGCCCAGATTTGTTTTGGGGAGGTATCGCCATCCCACAGGCCGACACCCACCTGGCTACCATCAGCACCATCTCCAGGAAGAGGAGGGTATTTACGAGACAGCCGACCATGATAGAGGGACGGACCAGTTGTGTGGTGACACACCAGATAGTGGAAGGTGAGGCATGACAAATGTCTTAAGGAACCCTTGCTCTATTGTTGCAGGTTTAGTTCCTTTGAAATGCAGTGGTATATTTTATTCTCTTATCTAGAGGGACCAAGCCCCTATTGGAGTCTGTGGGAAAATTATTTGAAAGGATTTTGGATAAATAGCTGAAGGTCAACACGTAGAGGTAAATTTTTCCCTCTCACACTATGAAGCCATAGAAGGGGGAGTGGAGGTGTAGCTGCACTTATTGTTACCCATTTGCACTAGATGGAGATGAGTGGTCAGCCTCATGCTCTGCTTGTTGTACCCTGGGGAAAAGAGGGCCCAATACCCATTGAATAGGAGGCTAAGTGGGACCAAGACCTTGCCTGGAAGTTTTTGGAGAACAGAAGAAGTTTTTGCCCCTGCCAAGATTTGAACCATGGATCATCCAGCCCATAGCTAAGTTAATATACTAACTGGGATAGCCCAACCCTGGATACAAAATTAATTGAAGGAAAAGTAAAATGAAAATGGACAATGACAGAAGCTACTTGATATTTGGATAGATAGCATAAACACATTACAGCTTGTAGTGCAACAAGTATGTGTATGGCTACTGCATGCAATAGAATTTGCATGACAGCCAATTGAGGAAACATAGCCCCTTTGTTTTTGTTGTTGTTGTATATGATTATTATTTTCTAGTGATGAATTTATTCAAGCTCAACAGTTAGTCCGGTCGGCGAGTGAGGAAGCTCTACCAGTGACTGCCAAGCCAAGTTCTTCTACATATGAGCGTCATCACACACGTCACCACTCCCATCACAAGGCCAGCCCACATCAACAAGACAAACCCTCCATGGCAGCAACATCAGGGGGAGGGGCAGTGAAGCGTGAATATTACCCCTCTCCACCACCCCCAGAGAGTGAAGATGAGTCTTCACCAGATTCTCCCAGTCCCACACCATCAGCGGCCCCTGCCATGATCTCCGCTGCTGGCTCCCAGTCTACAGAACCCCTGCGGCGTTTGGCTAGTGAAGATTCGGTTGATGAAGACAACGATTCGTCCAGAGAAACTGTGGCTTCATCTTCCATCTCAGGAACGGAGCAGACCGCCCTTCTACACCCTAAACGTTACCCAGAATATAAACACTGATCAAGGAGTGTCAATAGGTAGACAGTTTTTTCAAACAAACAAACATCGTGCTAGGTATTCATTGCAGCGAAAATTTATCTGTTTGGAACACACGTATTGAACTTGTTGTCATCTTGAGTGCTCTTTGTTTGAGTGATCACATATAGGTGATTTCTTATGCCATTTCATACATTTTGGTGCAGATTAACACAGTTTTAATTATCCCACAGTCTATCCAGGGTACAAGTGGCTCATAAGGAATTACTTTCTGTGACTTAATATTTCCCTGTACCATTCTAGTTAGTTGTGTTACAGAGGACTACAGGGTACAGTGGACAGCGTGTAAATACAGAACTCTTGTGTTGCACAAAGAATGTTCCACCTCACTGATTACAGTGAGCTTATTAAAGATAAATTGCCAAATGGTATTTGTGTATATGTTCATCTAGAGGGCTTGAATTGTGTACATCAGAAGCAGGATATTTTGAAAACACTGACAGAAGATGAAATTGCAAATCATGAGCTGTGCAGACTGGGCTGAGGAGCATTACTAAACTGTGTACAATCAGTGGATAGCAAGGCGCTCACAGTAAACAACATACAAACCGACCATTATAATAGTAACAGTAGTTATCAGGGAGTGAGCATGTTGCATTCTACTTTATTATGTATAATTGCTGTAAAGAGAAATTCACGTTTTCTAAAAGATACTGAATGGCATGCTGTGAGGTGTACCCTAAATGACTGCTAGTTTTATAGGCATGTATTATGAATTTTCTTCTCAGATCATATTTATTTTATTCATCATATCATTTCAGCTAATTGCAATACTGCATTGTTAATGTAACAGCAAAAAGTGTGTTATTCTGTGTTGTAGGTCTTATAATGGAATTTTCATCAAAGCAACAAATATAAAAAGTACTTCTTTGAACATTAAGTTTTCAAATTAAGGCTTTGCATCACAGTTTCATGTCAGATGTCTCAGTCGAATTGTGTGTTTTGTGTGTATCATGTAATAAATAACAAAATATAAGTACATAAAAGATAGATCAGAATGTTTGTCATAGGAGAATGTTCATATGATGATTCTCATAATTTTTTTTTTTAGCTTCATTCATTACCCCTTTATGTTTGTTGCACCTTAGAAATTGAGATTATCATCATCATCATCATCATCATCATCATCATCATCATCATCATCATCATCATCATCATCATCATCATTATTTGTCACTTTTATGCAGGGTGTTTACAATTATGTACCCAAAAAAAAAAACATTTCAGGGCATATAGTGTTGCAGATATTCTGTAGTTACTATTTATGCTAGATATAATGTTATTACCCACGTTCAATGTTTTGTACTTTTACATTAGTACATTCCAAAGTATGTTTGCAGTGTCCCATGTGGATGTTTTTTGTAGGTCCTTCATTTTGTGCTTTCCTGGTATGTTGCTCAGATATTTTCTGATTGATTTTGAGACGATTCCAGTTGTCCTTATTATTGCTGGTATCACTTTTGTTTTTACATACCACATGTATTGTATTTTTATTGTATATTTTAGAATCTTCTCATCTTCTTTCTTGATCATAATTGTGACTCCTGAAATTGCATCATCTATTAACATACATGTTCCTTTCCTTATCATAAATTGTTTTTAGGGGTGATTCTGTCAGTTTGCCCCTGCTGATTCCATAATACAGTTCCCTAACCTTCAGGACTATTTTCTATGAATTTTGGTACATTCTTCTTTCATTGTTCATTGTCTTATTTTATTCCTATGTCCTTGCATATGTTAAAGTGTAGTTGAGCAAACACTGTATCGTGCTTTTTTAAATGTTGTTATTTGCCATTGTTGGCCATGTGACATACATACATATTGTGTTGTCACATTGTTGACCTAGTCTACAATTGCTGTCTGTTTTTTCATTTGGTGATATTTTCATTGCATGATTATTTTGAATGTAATGTCTAATGTTTTTGCTGCTGTTATTTCACTTACAGTTCCTGCTTTTAGATCTCCCTATGACAGCCATAGGAACATGTCTTTTTCACTGATCAGCTTTCTATCTATACTTCTAATGTAATGGCCATGCATTACTTTGCTTTCCCATTTTTTCTTTAAGGACACATGTGATCTTGCTTTTGTGTGTTTTCTGCCTCTATTTTTTTTGTCACTGTCTTTATTGGATTCTGTTCATGTGATTTCTGTTTTAATTTTTGAATTCATATTTTGTTAATTGCCTTTCTGGCTTTTAACAGTATTTTTCCATCAGCTTTTGGTGATACATATTATATATTGTTAGTATCTTTCTAGTCTGTGTTATTTCTTCTGATCACCAATTAATTGTACCAGAACTGTATCTTAATACTGGGACAGCTAATGCTCCAGTTGCTGTAATTTTATTCTTAGTATTCTTCTTGGATTTTTGTATTATTCTTAAGCTCCTAGTGTATTCCTTCTTACTTTTCTCATACTATGTTGCAATCTTTGTTCAGTTTTGTTCATTTTTTACTTTTTCGGGGTGGAGTTTCATATGCTTTTCTCTCCCAGTGTTTTGGCAAACATTACACTTGTCTTCTCTGTGTGAATGAATTTGGGGTTTATCTATGGTCCTTGTATAGATCAATAGTGGTAGGGTATATAAAGGGATGGACAGATTGATCAGGTTAAGTGTTAACCTTCCCTGTTGGCTTCCATCATGTTACTTACCCTCACTAATCAGTTACTCACCTTACACATGCCAGCCAGTGCCAGATCCATATAAGTGTCCCGAAGCACCTTGGTCCTTACCCTGACCAATCATACGCCATGCCTACTGTCGGATTGATATAATGGCTGACGGGTAATCCACAGATTCATTTGTGTGAAGATGGTAATTCTAATATTTGAAAAAGATAAGAAAATATTTATTTCCCTAACTGTGAAAGCCAACTGAATATGTTGAACATCAACCATGGAAGACAAAAATTAGAATTCAAGAATACAGGAAAGCTGTATACACAATAATAAATTAATTAAGACAGACAGTATCATAACTGGACCCAAAGTAATAAAATCATATATGAAGTGCTCATTGTAGAGAAAAATGAATGAATTGCTTCTTTACAGGAGAACAGGGTTTCAAGTTTTAACTTTATTTCCCAAGAAGGACTTCAATACACAAATTTGAACATTTTATAGAGGTCTCAAGAGTGCACATGTAACGATATAGAGCATTTCTGGCACCTGCTGTAGTCTACAGAGGACTTATTCTTGAAGTGTCTAGTCTAATCCTATCAAACATGTGAACTGTAAGGTGCATGTAACATGCAGGGTGTTATGATGTATCCTGCTCACATTTTGATATATACATAAAATTTTATTATTCTTATTATTTTTATTGCATTCTATGGACCAGAAGCCCTGAAATATTGAAGAAACGGGTATTTTACATCCTTGCATTTTTCTGCGTAGAAAAATTTACGAATGAAGACTGGTAAGCGAATGTGTTGTGGCCCAAGTTGTCTGGTTTTGTCTGTGGGATTATTGGTTCTGCTTGCATACTGGATTTCCATGGGTCAGTTTGGTTGTGTGATCATCTGACTCACCTAAGCAGTGAGCAGTTTATAGAATGGTGGAAAAAGTTCTGACTGTATTATGTTATAGATAATGATCATCAGTGCTACTTTAAAAAATACTGAGTTAAATAATGTCATGCTGAGATATTATAAATGCTGTCAATAAATTTAAATCATGTGACTGGTCACTTGTCATCTATGATGACCTGTGTTTGTGTCAGAGTGGTTGTACTTAGAGAAAATATTACATCAGAAGATTGCTTACATTTTTGTTGCATAAGAGCTGAATGTATTTCCACTTGTTAGATTTGTCATGTTGTTTAAAAAATTTTGCCAATATACACTAGTAAGTTCATCATTCAGGGTACACTGTATGGTTGCCATTTATTCTGTGAATATTTCTTAGGCATCATGGTGTAATAATATTGTACTTTATATTCTTTGTCTTTGGAATGGTTAACCTGCTATTAAAATTTTCTCTTCGTATACATAAATTAAAGTAATAATAATAAAAAGACTAAGATTGGAATCTTATTCTTGAAATAGCCTAATCAAACATTTGCATTTTGGTTACTTTATTACAAAAGGAAAATGACCAAATTGACTCTTGTTTCAAAGTTTGTACAATTTCAAAGTATTGTGTATGACATAAAATAATTGTTTGTGATCAAATCAGTAAGCAAGTGTATGGAACACAAATTTTGCTAAGGAGGCAATGCAATACACCCATCGTACAAGACTTGTTTTCCTAAAATAGACTGAAATGGATAAAAAATTGTCACTGCTCGGCCCCTTAATAGATTGAGTATGCCCAAATACCAAGTAACAAATCATCATAATCCATCAGTGGTAACTTCTACAATTGATAGATTGTCCTTGTTAGTTATGTCTCAGTGTTGTTTGAAATCAAGTAAGGCCTAAATATGGAAGTGTGGGCATCAGAAGGACATGAAGTATGTGCCAACTTGGTTGTTTGTATATGGAAAACAATAAAGAAAATGAATTTAAAGTAACATAATGTTGAGTGATAGTCCAATGAAATGAAAGTTAACTCCATACTAAAGAAATGCTCAGTTACTTTAAACTAATATGTAAGTTAAAATGTACATATGTGCGTGAGTGCCAATGCATACCAAAAGGAGAAAAAGTGTTTTTTTATTATTACTTGTGCGATACAATATTATGAACAACCTTTTAATGTGAATGATATAAATTTTTAAGTGGTTTTACTAGTGGTCTCCAGACTAAAGTAGCATGTGAGGGAGTATAGCTTTCTTACAGGTAGAAGAGGTGGAAAGGACAGTGGACAGTAAGAATTCAGTTTCATTTTAGCAGGTAACAGAATATATGATAAATGTAACACAAAGAGCCTTCATGCAGATAAGTATACCACTCTTGAACAGTAGTTGACATTATTCATTCAGTAACACTCTGTGGATTTTTACATTACAGCGTTTCAGCATTGATTTAAAAATAACATCCCTAATAAAAAGAGTTTTTGTTTTTCACTTGAGTATGAAAGATACGAAAAGAATAAACCATTTAAGATTTTAGGTTCTCACAGCAGTGGTGATGAAGATTTGGATCATCTGGGAAGTTACACCATGTTGATTAGTAGACATTTGCCTACACTTCAAAGGATTGTGGTGCTTCCATATTCAGGGTCCAGCAGTCTTCCTGGGCTGCTGGACCCTGAAGATGAAGGTATTAGGATCCTTTGAAACTTCAGTTTCTGTTTACTTCTCAACACAGCATTAAATCTTAGAAGACTTTAATCTTTTGTACTATTTGACATTTCAGTTCCATGTTTGTAAGTTCTTGCTGAGAACTTCCCACATTACCATGTAGCTGTTGACATTTGCAACATGGTTGTTTCTGCTTATTTTTAATGTAATTGTGCCAAAAAATACCAACATCAATCTCTCTCTTCTAATCCCAAGTCTATATTTGTTTTTTTTGTCTGTCTGTCCTTGTTGCTGAATAAACTGCAACAATTTAATGAGGTAATCAATTTGTAAAGACAAGAGTTATACAAGTAAGTGTAAAATATTTGCTCATTAAGATGAATTGTTATCCGCAGAGTGGTATGAAAAGGTGAGTTATCGAGCATGCTTTACATAATCAAATGTTTATTATTTCAACACATGATGTGGTAACACTACTGTTCTCCAGTGACAGTAGGGTTTACAGTATATGATGATACACGACTATATTATTTGACCTTTACAAAATCTTAAACATTGATTGACAAGGTAAAACTTAACTACTTATTTTACTGATTGCGTGTTATGCCAGTCTGATTGTCTGAACCTTGAATAGTCTTCATGTATTCTTATATGCAAGTGTCATTATACAAACATTTGAATATTTGAAGTATGAATCGGGTATAAAGTAGAAGTTGTTGTATACAGAGAGTACAAAAAGTGGTGCACACAAAGAGTGGGCAACCTTAAACCACGACAACATGGGAAAGTAATAATTCCCCTACAAGGAATCTTTGCTCAGACATGATGGTAAGAATGAATCCTCAAATGGGGCAATATCCAAATTGGACCTTGTATTACAGAAATTGTTTATTTTACTTTTTTCTATTAATATCCTCACATGCCCCTTTCATTAATGTGCACACTATTATGCTGCATTTGACGGTCTTGTAATGCATGATTCAATATGGGACTTGTGCTTTTTACATCTCTTTCATATTGGGTTTTCTGCCCACTCCATTTGTTTGTGTGCACCATTTTTTTTAGACAGAGCAAGCACTTGAAGGTAGGGTGACCACCTGTCCTGATTTTCATGGGACAAACCCGAAAATGCACTTAAACTTCCACGTCCTGAAACTGGCTTGATATGTTGGGCAATCAGCCAAATGAACTCTTTCTTTATAAAACCTAAATGGCAGCACTCTCCACACTGAAGGCACATTGCACACAATCTGCACATTAGAAACTACGTGAAAAATGAACCAGCATATTCTTACTTCAAACAAACTGTTGTAGTTTTGAACTTGAAATGTCTATCAACTTGAGGGGGGGAGCATTTGGCACAATAAAGCCTGCACTTGCATTGTTTCTGAATACTGAAGCCAAGCAAACTTTTCAGTAGTGACAGATGGTGTCAGATAGTTCTGGCAGCAGACAGTGTACTTCCAAATGTTGCACAATTACTCTTGTACTATCTATTCTCGAGTGCAGTGCTTATGTGGAGTGAGTTCTCTCACTTGTGAATTGCTGCTGGTGAAATTAATGCAATAACAGCAATGTAAACTTAATAACACATGAAATTGCTGTGAACATGAATTACAAATGAACTTATAATGATTTTACACATGTGTTTTTAAGGACAAAGAGATCCTCAAAAAAAGCAAAGTCAAAAAATATGTTTTTAAATTTAAATAATGAACCAAAACTGATAAAATGAAAATGTTGATTTTTGGTTATTAAAAATTGCAACAATGCATGTCACTTTTATGTGTGTACCAGTTTTAAATGCTTGTATTTTCTTGATCAAATAAAAATCTTTTTGTTCTTGTACAATTTTTTTGTTCTTTTAAAAATTTCCTTATTACTGCATTTTAAAATTTTACATGAAAGACATTTCAAATACTACATATTTGCAATAATAATTTTCATATACGAACTAAAATTAAACCACTACAATGGTGAAACCTTGTACTGTACATTATTGGCATAACCCCCCAGTACACCAGAGTACCGCAGACATTGCTGGAATGTTCCACGATATGAATGTGGTCACCCTGCTTGAAGGTTATTAACTTTTTATAGTGGATAGTATTCCTCTATGTTTTGTTTTGTCTGGAAGTTTTCTACAAATCTACATTGTTCATGTGTTGTTGTGATATTTTCAGTTCAGTTTTAATGGAATGATAGATTTGGCTTCATAATGCAGCCTGCTAATGAGTTAAAATGCAGCCACTTTTTATTAGCTTGTACAAACACCACCCCACTCTGTAACATGAAGCAAATAAATGATTAGACTATTAAATCTTAATTACATATTCTGAAGCAATGTCAATTTTTCCAGCAACTTTAGCAAGAAACAGAATTACATTGAATGTAAGTTTTCCACTGTAACAAAACAAGTTACTGAAGTATATACTAGTACTTGTTTTGCAATAATTATCCACTTAATATAGAAGAATAATTTATAAATCATCTGCATTATGTCAGAGAAGCACTGCCTAACCCAAAAATGAAATAAGACTGCTATGGTAATTCAGACCTCATTGAAGCTATCCAAGTGGATTGAGTGACAGCAATTAGATTGGCAATATGTAACAGTAGTGTTACTTTCCAATGTGGATGTGATGGGAGACTGGAAAATTAGCGTTTTTGTTATAAAGACAGAAAATTATATTTCTGCCTTGGTATGGTACCCCGATGTGTTAATAATTGTACTTACTGAAATGTATGTTATCAAGATTATCCTTACTAAGATCACAACTTCAGAATGTTGGATACTCTGCACTTTGATATGAAAACTGTGGATTCTGAAAATTACTATGTTCATGCAATTGTCTGATTTAAAGAGGAGAAATAAAAATGTGTATGTAATAAATATATTTAGATATAACATATACAGTCAGACATATTGTAAAACCCACATCAGTTCAGATATTTCAGACAGTACAAGGAATGTTGTATATTCATAAAACCATCAAAACACATAAATTCTTTATATCACTTATTTATTTTTAACTCCTACATGTTTGGTCATGACAAACCATCATCAGGGAGGTCTGTAATATAAATAAGAATGGTTTGATGGTTTCATATTTTACAACATACATGGTGAAAAATGAATAAAACTGGAAAAAATGCGTGAAATTGATTTCTCCCTTACGTAACTTGAGTGACCTATTTCTAAAATGTAATATGTGACAACTGTGGTTTATTTCCTTCTTTCCACATGTGAAAACCAGTTTCTTGTTTTGTTATTGTTAAATTAAAATAAATTGCATTTCTCAAAAAGATTTTACAATCTGTCACACCATTTCAGGTTTAATTTCAGCAATTGTTCTGAATTAATGAGGTTTCACTGTTTGTATCTGTATATACATATTGCATTTTGAAAGTGATAACATTAAAGACAATGCCAAGTTTGTAACAGTCATTCTGTTAGGGATAGCTAGTGTTTTGTTTCACATAGCAAAAGGAACAAACTTTCTCCTACAACTTTCCTAGCCCTCTGATACTTGCTAACACATCTTCCTTCTGATTGTCCTCACAAAGAACCAATATGGAATGAGGCATGATATTACACAGTTATATTTTATTTAATCTGGTGCCAAATAATTTGTATGTTTCACGTAACAGTTCATTTGCAGGAATGCTATCATATTTGCACTCATTTGTGTGATTGTTGCTTGTGTTGTTTGTTTGCCTGGGAAAACAAAGGCCTTATAATGTCTATGGTCAATTTATCAGACCACCTGATGGTCTCCAAAATGTACTTCCAAATGGCCAAGCATACCATACACTGGTCTTTTTGTGTTTACTTGGTATAAATTTAAATGTTTACACCAAGCCAGAAAACACACAATTATGGCCATTTAAATCTGTCTCCTAAGAGTTAAATCAACTTTATACAAGGTTGCATAAAAAAGATGATTATAGTGGAGTACACATTCGTAGTAAATTCTTTCAGACTTTCATGCAATGATGTAATGATGTCATGAAAGCTTCTCTGGTTCTCATGAGACACCAAGGATTGTACTGCTCTCACATGCACATCAACACAGATGTACTGCTGTATGTAGAGCAATACTGAAACCCATGAATCAGTTCCAGCAACTCCACAAATGTGATGTGTATATCACAGTATTTCAGTTTTGCTCACTCACGCTTCATGCATGGATAAGGTCTTTGACTTTTGTGCTTTACCTAGTCAGTTGCTGTGGTCTTACAAGGTGTCGAGCAAGGGTACTGAACTTAATGAGAGAATACATGATTCCACCAAAATACTGAAATTATACAGATTTGTTGGTAGACAGTGAAGTGTCAGGAAGCTGGAATTTAGGCATAGTAGTAACTTGGCTAATAGTAAT
>Ga0268261_10002867_pt1 | contig 12494 bp, 10 predicted proteins | sample TergutNc150P1_FD_190353 | JGI IMG/M metagenome (GOLD analysis project Ga0268261, IMG submission 190353) | Nasutitermes corniger P1 segment gut microbial community from laboratory colony in Florida, USA - Nc150 P1 (SPAdes) (version 2) | ecosystem: Host-associated > Arthropoda: Insects >... | reverse complement strand
GAAACATCAAGAATGGGTGCTCCATATATATATGACATTAGTCACCTAAGGGTTAATAATTTAACCCTTATCCTACTAACGTGGAGAAAATGGTGAGCTCCTAATAATGCCAGCAAATAGCAGATGGGATTTAATTCGGGCTTTAAAGGGTTAATGGGAATAGTTGTTATGCATTTTGTGAATAAGGACTGGTCTGAAGACAGCACAAAGAATGTGGCTGAATATGAGTGTAATAAACATACACATTATAAAATAAACATATAACCATACAAGAACTTAAACTACTAGTGATGATAATATCATTGTGCATCAAACCTTAATGGATTTACAACAGTAGCACTAGACCAACAATTTTATTCACTAGAAGTTCTCAATGTTAGTGCCAAGCAGTGCAATAAAGAATAATAACCATAATGACAATCTTATGTGCCATGACAGTGGGATGGAAAATGTAGTAACATAGTTAGTGAATCTGATGGGAAAGGAAAACTCTGAAGCAAGTTATTGCTGTATGGAATGCACACCTCCTAATTTAATAGTCTAAGATTCTTTTAACTATAAATGTAAGAGTGGCTACAATACATTTTATTTAGAATAATTTATCATAAGATAATAGGTATTTCTCTTGAGGAAGGTACAGTCATACTGAAACCTAGTGAGTGTGAACATGAGAGTTTTTATAATAAATGTTATGTATGACACACATATCATCACAAATTATGTGGAGAAAGACCAGAAACCAGAAACTTTGTTACTGAGAAGCCAAGTATAAGAGAACAGAGAATACTGCTACATCGGAAAGCTTTGAAATCCTGTAGGGAGGAGAATAGGTCTGTTGTGTATATGTATGAATTTTATATTTAGTCATTCCACATTTCTTATGAGAAAAATATTTTTTATAGTTCAACTAGTGATAAGATTTCAGCATTTTCAGAATTTGCAGATTAAATTTTTGCTAGACCTGTGCTGCCTCATTTATACTTTATGTTTGTTCCATATTTTCTTTAATGTAGGAGCCATATTGAGTCATTGACTGAGACTGTTAACAGACAACATACCAGCCAAGTGCATGACAGTCTATATCACAGATTATTACTGATATTAATTGTAATGTCATAAGTGGCAGTACAGTTTTCTGAAATATTGATAAGACTTCTTACACAAAAAATGCAATTTATATACATTTAACTAAAGAAATGTTGGTGACAGTTGCACTCAATGAACAGGATTTGCTAACAATAATAATGTGCTATTTGCAGGGTTGAGCATCTACTTTCTTGGAACAAAGATTGGCTGAAAGCCCAAGTATTTTCTCAGTTGCCTTACCTGGAAAATAAATTTTTTTTTCCACTTCTGGAGTTAAATTGTATTGTCTTCAAGGGTGTACGTGTCATAATAGAGGTGTTGCTATGGTGTATGGTTATATTTACAGGTATCACAACTGAGTACACTAATCACATTGTTGCTTGGTGAACTGACTAAGCAGGACAGACAGAAGATAATGACGATCTGTACCATAGATGTACATTCCCGGGATGTGGTTTACAAGTTCATTCAAAACAAAATAGAAAGTGCTTCAGCATTTCAATGGCAGTCTCAGTTAAGGCACAGGTAACATTGGTTTTCACTGTCTCATTTTTTGAGTAGTAATTCACTAATTGGGAATGTAATGGAACTAAAGAATTATAGTCACAGTGTAGCTGGTGGTTGCACAATACAGGGGAATAAAATAAAAACACCTATGTAGCACCACCTTGTCTTAATGACCACAGAATTCTGTTAACAGAAGTTCCCTGTGATACAATTTTTTAGTTTACTTCCACCCATGATACATTCCCACCCCTCAGTATACCACCACAAACCGCAGTGAACAAACAGTGGCACTGTATGCGTGAATGACTGTGAGAATATGATGTGAGATAGTCACAATTTGTGACATAGTGTAAAGTAGTTAATTTAAGTGACCTTAGCTGCAGCATTTTACTGAATACAGCTGAGACTTTTGATGACATGTAGTTAAAGCATCAGCTTCGGTTATAACAGTCCCTGACTGAGAAGCTGAACTCTGTGGAGTTAGACCCAAAGTTTTCATACCAAATAAACAAACACCTTCTTTCATGTTTCAGTTTGATGAATCCACATTATCACAACTTATTTCTGTATAATTTTAACCTCATCTGTATCACTGAATTCTAAAAGCTTGCCATAGTTGTGAATTTATTAGAATTTTCTGTGTATACATCAATGTTTATCTCTGTGCAGGTGGGACGAGAAGGAATGTGACTGTTTTGCAAATATTTGTGATGCCCAGTTCTGCTACAGTTATGAATACCTGGGTAATACACCACGCCTTGTCATCACCCCTCTTACTGACAGATGCTACATAACACTCACGCAGGTCAGAACCATCACCCTTGTTTCACTGTATACACTGTAGCACTTCAGTCAGGTGGCAGTGGAGGAGGAATGAGGACAGAAGTTATATCTGCTTGGGAGTGTACCCATGTGTTGAACAGAATGTTAGTCTTTTGTTATATACCCAAAGAAGATTATTTTCTCAGAAACACAATTTAATTTTGCTTGTAATGTGTGACATTTGATTACATCAGCACAAATAAATTCCCTGCCACCCTTTGAAGGTTCAAATAAAATGTTTATGGGTGATGTAGCTGAAGGTTTTGTACTTCTGGGATATGATGTCATGTCACTGGGTAATTGTGGTTCCTGACATTTTGAGACAACATAGTGGTCTCAGAATATTGAGAACCAATTACACAGTGATGCAACATCATTTCCCAGAAGAACACAAACCTCAGCTACCTCACGGCAAAAACCTAAAATCTTGCAAGGCAAATATAATTTTAACTTTCCCATACCCTGCTAAATTGGAGGATATGTTGAGCTTCTAATAATGCCAGTAATTTGAACGTGTACTATTTGATGACTTACATTTGACAACACTGAAAGTCCTCTCTATGTATCTATTGGCACAATGTCTCAACACTGAATGAATCGTGAAAGGCATCCTGTGTCATTTGTATGTAAACACTTAGTCAGCTACCAAGGAGACCCTAACTAGTCATGAAAGTGTGTCATAAGTCTTGAGAACGTACTGTGCAGTTAGTTGAGTCTTGCATTTAGTAAATGGAATGGAAAGTCTAGGCCATAAAACCTAATGGTATTACTAACAGGCAGCAGAGTAAGGGTTCTTAGTTACGGGAAGGAAACATTTCCACCAGGTACCTTGCAGATGTTTGACTTCTGTCAGTTTAGATTTTGCAGATGTATGTGGCAGTTATGCTGCATTTTTCCACAAAATGCAACATGGCGAGGTTTTGCGTGCAAAACAGGCTTGTCTGCTGTCTTAGAATCAAATACGAGAAATTGTAATGGATTGGGACAGTGATGAGGAGAAATATTACGCATCTGCTGACACGGAGGATAAAGAGGAGCCATGCCTACCTTTATGACAGTCTTCCAGTTCATAGCCTCCAAGCCCAGATTTTTCTGCCAGCAGATCTGAAGATGAGGATGATGTTGGTAATGTGGCAGGTCAACAGCCACAACCCTCTCAGCTAACACTGCCCTCTAAACCCCGAAGGCGTGTAATGCATACCTTCATTGGGGCTCCCAACGGGGAAAGCAGTGTAGCTGCACACATAATGAGATAGTCCACTCCACTTAGCATTCTGCTGCTGTTCTTCATGTAATTTATTACTTTGCTGGTTGTGGAGGTGAATCGCTACAACTACCAGTTCTTAGACAATTCGGATGGTGGACCTTCTTCCCAACATGAGGTGACAAGAGCAGAAATGTTTATGTTTTTGGCTCTGACATTGCAATGGGACATACTGTTCAAGGCAGACTGGAGGACTACTGGACGAAAATGGAACAGCTTTGCTGTCCATTCTACGGACAAATGATGGTGTGTGCTAGGTATTATCACATACTACAGTTTCTGCATTTCATGGACAATAGTAGGAATGAAGTTGACAGGGCAGAGGACAGACTATTGAAAATATGAGACTTATTTGAAATTCTAAGGAACTTTTCAAAATTTTACAACCCTTCTGAACATTTGGCAGTAGATGAAGTCATTGTGAAATTCCGGGGAAGGGTAGTTTTCAAGCAGTATATACCCAAAAAACGCAAATGTTTTGGCATCAAAATGTTTAAACTACGCGACTGTAGTAGATATACGTATGACATGAATGTTTATCTCGGTAAAGACAGACAAATGGCGGCACAAAATTGGCAGCAATGTACACTACATTGACTAATCTGACAAGGGGTGTTAAAAGAACTTGGCCATAAACTGTACATGGACACCTTTTTTTCCTCCCCTGACCTGTTTGACAACTTGGCCCAGGAAAACTTTCCTTTTGTGGGACTGTGAGGCTACATAGAAAGGTCATGCCCAAGGACCTCAGACCCAAGACACTGAGGGTGAAACATGGTGACATTCAAGTAAGGACCGGGGGTAACTTGACAGCTGTGGTGTGGAGGGGCAGGAGAGACCTGTGCCTCCTGACAAACATTCATGATCCATCCAGAGAAGGCAATTATCGTGATGAACATGGGAATGCGATAAAACCAGCAATTGTGGCAGATTATAACTGTCACATGGAGCATGTTGACAATGCAGATAGGATGGCCAATAGCTACACGGCCAGCCATCAAACATGGAAGTGGACAAAAAAGCTCTTTTTCCACCTGTTAGACCTGGGCATTCTCAACAGTTACATCCTTTTATCTTCATGTGGTGGGAAGAAAGCCTCACACAGAGGTTTTCTACTCACCCTTATCAGAGAGATGCTGGCACGGGCTGGGCATGAGCCATGGCCATCCATGCATGTAGAGAGACCAGCCCCAGCTTCTACTAACATCGGAAAACTGGACGCTTGTCACAGTAAGCACTGGCCTGGCCTCAATCCCACGAAACAGCAATGTTGCATGTGTTCAGCGAGGGGTGTGACATGACAGTGATGTTCGCATGTGTTAAGTGTGACATGGCACCTTGTGTGGGTGGAAATTGTTTTACGGATTACCACACAAAGAACAGTTTATAAGACATCTTTTTGTCTGTCCTCCATACAAACAGTTGAAGCCTCGACCACAGTGTCAGTAAAAGAACATGGATATTTACAAGTTTTTTTTAGAAACCTATCTTCTCCATTATTCAATTGGGATATTACAGCATTTTTAAGGCATACTGAGCAATGTCTGTTTCCTTCCCCACACAGTGCTTTTTATTTCACAAATTTTTCCTGCTTATTCCTCGAAATATTCAGGTTTTTCAAAAAGCATGTGCAAAATTTAAATACCCAGCAGAATAATTGGGCAAGCTGGGACTTACAGGTGGGACTGAACTTGGCGTTTAAAGGGTTAAAATGCGTTTGTTGGTTTTATTACACGATTTATTTACAGTTTTTCATAAATGGGAAGTGTAATTACCATGAAACAAAACTGTGATAATAAAAGAGAAGGTGTTTATTTTTCTAAATTGAACACAGAATGGAGAGGGTTGATCACCTACATCATTTTTATAGTTTGCCTTAACACTGTATGTGTTTATTTTAATTAGTAAGTAGTGTTTATACATAACTTGCACTAAAGAAGGCAAATATGTATAAGTCAAGAAATACTGATGTTATTGTGGACACCTGAGAAACAGTATGAGGAACAAATGTTGAGGTACGTCTGCTGCACTGAGGAAATTTTGTTGTGTGAATGGAATGTATATGCCTGTTTCTCTTTTGTGGGCCTGTGTCATAGTAAATTACTACTCTCTTCTTTATACAACATTTAAGGCTTTCACGCTGAAGATTATTCACGCTGCTTTCTTGTCTAATTCTCTTATTTTGAAACAAAGGTATATGATTATGAAATATGGAAATAGATTTTGATGCATTTGAAAGTGGTTTGATAAGTATACCTCTACTTGCAGTCTTTGCATCTGGTGATGGGTGGGGGTCCAGCAGGCCCAGCAGGTACAGGAAAGACAGAGACCACCAAAGATTTGGGTCGTGCCCTTGGTATCACAGTTTATGTCTTCAACTGCTCTGAGCAGATGGATTACAAGGTGATATAGATGTGTAATTCTGCTAGCTCTTGATCAGAGTTTAATGTCTTGAGAATATTCTGAAGCACTGAATATCATTGAAATTATGTATAAGGAATTCTTTTGACACTTAAAAGACCATAACCATGCAAGTGTGTCTTTACCAATCTTCTTCCCCTGACATCTCTCAAACAAGTAATTCTTTTTTGTGTTACATTTCTGTAATATTGTGATTATTGTCGGTAAGGGATAAAGTTTGTCTTGTTGAGAGCTATTTTAGATGTCACAGAAACTTAGTAGTACTGTGTGGCATGTAAGTGGAAATATATCAAAATTAAGTTAATTTCTTCATAGCAGTGGATAAGGAAGGTCTGGTATTTCTTTTGTTTCAATGTAAAGCATTAACATTTTTCCTGGAACTCCACAGCCTTGAGAAGAAAGTAACTATGCTCTTTTACAAACACTTTGAACCAGTTAGCCAATGACGCCACAGTGTATCTCTGAAAAACATAGTCCTCAACCACACTGCTATGAAAACCTTAGAACTCACTCTCCAGCATTTACCTCTTCCCAAGATTCATTAGCATTACAATATTTTAGGATAAGCACCCACTTTATGACAGGTTAGGTTACTAACCATTGCACATAGTAGACCTATATTTCCACTGAAAGCAGGTCTTCTTGTATTTGGGGAATGTTGAAACTATAGAAATATTTCACATATATGCATATGTATTGAAACTTTCAGAGGAATGTGTAGCTTTGTATAACTGAAACCAAGAAAATCAGAGAAAATATTGTATGTAAGCTGATTGAAAACTGGATTTTGCAACCAAGAACTGGGTCATTGGTCCTACAGTTGGAAGTGATGTAAAATCAAATAATTTTGAAGTGAATTGACATCAGCCAGAGACTAACCACATTAGCAAATGACCAACTGTTTAGAAACTACATGTTGCAAAGAAAGACAAGTCATGTTACAGTAATAGTATTAATAAGAAAAAGGGTACAGCAATCCCTCTACAGGCCTGGACAGGCCCTTAGGGTTTCAGAAGTTTGAGGCTTTCAGATTTCAAGGCATTGAGCACATGAAGGTCATAAGTTTGTAGCCCTGCGCACTGGTCACCTTTACCCCCCAGGTATTATTCCTGCTACTCATTTCTATTAGAGGCTGAATCAATTCCAGGGCCATAGTGTGGCCAGAAGGATTATGTCAATGAAAAATTTCAATACCACTGGGAATCAAACTTAATTACCTTCTGGCTCATAGGGCAGTGCCTGTACCAACTGCACCACCACATGCCCCCTAGTGAAAATAGTAGTGAATGATACATTTAGACTGATTACAAAACAAATGCACAAATTGCAAAGGAATTAAAAATAACACCAATTTAGGCAAATTACTGGAATACAAGAGAAACTGGATACAACATGTAAATAGAATGCCCCATAATAGATTACCCAGGGTAATGAAACGCCATTCCCCAACAGACAGAAGGAATCATGGCAGACCTTTGAAGAGACTTCTGGATACGTGAGACCGGAACGGGTCAACAAGTGGCCCAACTCCATGACAGATATATGATGATGATGATGATTTTGTATTTTTTTGTGAAAATTTGCTTTTCTGAAAAGCTGTTCAGGAGCTGCAAATAGGTTGGCAACTGACCGGCTAGTCATCATAGTGTTAAAGGTCAAACTGTGATGGAACTGGAATGATATGGGCTGAATAAGAATTGTTATGGAGCCTTTTATTTATGAATTCAGTATTTGTTAGTCTGGTAATGAGAGAACAAAATGTTGAATTTAAAATTATAGGGTAATGTAGGTATGATTATTCATTCATGAATTAATGTTAAGATTATTGTCTTGTGGGACGTGATATTGTGTAATCTCTAGATTTTAGTGATGCTTGAAAGCAACCTGCTCCCACCATTGTCACCGTATCCACATGTTACATGCCACAAGAGAGTAATCGTGATAGTCCCCATTGTGATAACCTCATATCTTGTCTTCAATTAATTTTCCTGACATGAAGTTTAAGTAATTTTATGGTGGCTTTAAAGTGTCTCAACAATTAAACTTATCACATGCACTGAAACTTCAATACTGTTTCATTCAAGAGTGACAGTGTTGCAAGTTCTATGCATGTGTGTACTGTCACATAATAAGATATAAATCATAAATAAGTCTTAGAAAACTTCTACATGTTTTGGCACCGAGATGCCATCCTCAGGGAGTTACAAATACAAAAGGAATATAAGTACCAACACATCAATATTGGTAGTATGTTGCCTAGTATTAGGATGCTTAAAATATTTAATTTATAAATTATAAAATATGAAGTATAAAATTACAAAATTGTTGGCATTAAGCTTACCATAATAGTGAAGAGTTCTAGGAAAGAGTCCTTGTCTTGTTATGTATGTATACAAATGTCTGAGTCAGTTTTATTTCATCCAAGAGGATCTTGTCCCAGTAGTGTATGTTAACATGTATCATGTTACATGGTGCTGTCTGCTCAAGTGTATGAGGTTTTAACATGTTAGGTGCCAAGAATTTCTTCATATTTCTTCTGTTTTAATGAAAAATATGTTATTAGCATTATTAATGGATGATGATGATGATGATGATGATGATGATGATGATGATGATGATGATGATGATGATGATGATGATGATGATGATGATGATGATGATGATGATGATGGCGACAATGACAGTGTTGACAATAATGATGATGAACAGGACAATAACTGTGACAACAATGATAATACCATGTGTACATTCATTCTGCTGTGTGGACAGTCAAAGTTCTGTATGTATTAAGTGGAAGTATTTTCCTTTGCTGAAAATTTTGATTTTGTTGCTGTTATTAGCATGTTAACGTAATTGGAACAAATCTGAATTTTGCATGGTTTGAAGTTGCCATTTTTAATACTCAGATACTTAAATGTTGGAATGTTCTTTAATTGTTTATTGTGTACAGTTACAGTATGAATTATTTGTTGATTTATATATATATTGTCACTTAACATATGAGGCATATTATACTGATTTATGGCACTGCCTGGTTACACTTTCAATCATATTATATAAACTTTCTGTAGCAAACAAACAAAACATTATAAAAGGCATTTTCTAACTTGAAGTTAGAGATTGTAATTTCCTTTGAAATGCTATGCTTGTAAATTTCTGTCACACTACACAATGTCACACTACACATTGTCATATACCAGATGACAGTGATCTTGATAGTCACTGCTGTGAAATCCTCAAATTTTTCATTATGGAAGATATTCAGTTTGTCTTTGGGATGTGATGAAAGATAACATAAAATTGACTTGCTTTGATTTTCTTATGTTCAGTTAATTGTATTTCAATGGATCTGCTGCAGGTGATAATGAATATTCCTAAGTAATGTGGTCTTTTCATTTAGTTCAATATCCCAGCTTGTGTATACAGTTGAAGACAATAATGTACGTGTGTGGTGTTACAGAGAGCCAGGATGGCATAGTCGGTATAGTTATTGGGCTATGGGCTGGACAATTTGGGGTTTGAATCCTTGCAGCAATAAGAAATTTTTCACTTATTTAGAATGTCCAGACCGCCTCCAGAGCCCACCCACCCTCCTATTAAATCTGTTCCAGGGACTGTGTCCCTTGGGATAAAGTGATCGGGGCATGAGTTGGACCACTTGCCTCAAACTAGTACAGTGGATAAGAATAAGTGGGGTTATACCTGCACTCCCCCTGTTTCCTTCATAGCATGTCTAAAAGCATCTTTGTTTTTTTTATGTTTCAGTCATGTGGCAACATTTATAAGGGACTTGCACAGACAGGTGCCTGGGGTTGTTTTGATGAGTTTAACAGGATTACAGTAGAAGTTTTATCTGTGGTTGCTGTGCAAGTGAAATCTGTTCAGGTAAGGTGTATTCCTATATCCAATGGATGAACTCCTGTGTATAGACTTTTGGAATACTATTAAAGAATTAAAAACTTTAAGAATTAAAGAATTGTTTGCACAACATACCAGCAAGATTGTAGTTCCAAAAGTTATGGACACTTTCAGATGCAGAAGGTATATTGCATTGATTCATGTGGGAATATGGACAGTCTGGTGAAAGCCTTCCTTAACATTATTCTGATATTTATTAGCGGGAATCTGTGGAAAATTATAGCAAACTTAGAGTAGCAGAAATACTATTCAAGAGTAAGACCAAACACGTCACAACTTAACCTTTTGGCACCGGAGTTTTACATTTAAATTTTAGCACAACCTGTATGTAAAATGTGAATAATACAGGAACCAAAAAAGGTAGCATTATGAAATAAACAGCATTTTGAAGAGGAAAAAAACGGAGAGTGTGCAGCATGTTTAAAATACTCAGTACTTATATTTGTTGAAAAAAATATATAAAATGCAACATCTGGAGGGTAGAGGTACACCCGTCCTATATATAGGACGCACGTTTCTTAAAGGTTAAATAAGTCTAGAGTATTGGAGCTACATGAACACAGAGTGGTTGTTTTTTCATGTAATATACCCCAATAACAGGTTACAGTTTATGATTGACTAGATGCTTATGTTATTTACATGGAAGCCTGTAGTTTTGACATATTAAACATATGTTAGCTCTGTGCTTTGAACTGTGCCATCTGTGTTGGTTATATGTGGCGTTCACTAGCAGTAAAATCGTGTATTACTTTTGTGAAGCTTTATAATATGTTGAATGAAGTCTTGTGTACATTTCTGTTAAGTTATTGCACCGATCATGTTTCAGGATGCTATAAGAGATAAAAAAACAACTTTCAACTTTATGGGAGAGACAATTGGACTAGTTTCAACGGTAGGCATTTTCATTACAATGAACCCAGGCTATGCAGGTCGTACTGAGTTGCCTGAGAACCTCAAGGCTTTGTTCAGGTAAAGTCATATGTTTTTACTATTCTAGTTCAGACCTCTGTATGTAATGACATAGGAAAAATTACTCCATTTGGCTGCACATAATTTCGTTATGTGTTACTTGCTGTTTTCTCTACCTCACTGGCACTATTTGTTCATTGTAAGTATGAATGTACTGCTGCAAATGTAATCACAGTACAGCTATCACAGATTCCATCTTCTGGGATCTGATGTTATTTACTAATGTTTCAGAAGAGACTACTGTCTCTGTCTACTTGTCCTCTTCTACCATGAAGATGGAGGCATTAGTTTTTTCCTAGAGTGTCTGTAAATAGCTACCAGACTACATGGAATTACATTACAGATAACATTAATCTTCATGGCCACTGCTGTAGTTCATGAAATATTTCATATATCTGAAAGTGTTTCAGATATAAAATTTTGTATGTCTTTAAGAGAAATACATATCCTTTACCATGAAATTAATTTTAGTATGGTGCTCTGTTTTTTTTAAGTGACAATTTGATATTATTGTAAGATATGTGTTTTTATTGCAACAAACTAAACCAACATGTATTTCACCAAGCAACATTTAATGTAATTGGTCAGTATCACATTTAATAAAATCCATCTAGTTGTCTCTGAGATGACATTTGTGCACTGTGCATTTATTTCAGTCACATTTTGCAAAAAACAAATTGGAATTTTATACTATTGCATGGAAGATATTGCAGTCAGATTTTGATTCATTATATTGTTTTCTAACATAGTAATGTGTAGTAAAATTATAAGGGCACAGCCCTCTTTAATGTAATAAAATGTAATGACATCCTATTTAAAATGTGAGTACCTACAGAAAAATGGTTTGACAGCCCTGTACTTAGATATTTTAAATGCAATAGGCAAAGGGCTAAATTATTTTGTGTTATGTTATCTGCCATGTAACATGGTTCTGTTGCAGGCCATGTGCAATGTGTGTACCAGATTTTGAGCTCATTTGTGAGATTATGTTGGTAGCAGAAGGATTTCAAGAAGCTCGTGTTCTGGCACGAAAATTTATTACATTGTATACATTATGCAAGGAATTACTCTCTAAACAAGATCATTATGACTGGGGTCTGCGAGCCATTAAGTCAGTACTGGTTGTAGCAGGCTCTCTGAAGGTGACTATAATTGATTATCAGTTTTAATTGCCTTATTGCAGTCAGTTACATTCATTCTTAGAGCTTTTGTAGACATGACTCTTCTTTCCAGTTACATGTATTCAAATAATGACTAAATGACTAAACATTTTTATCATTTCAGCTAAGCCACATTTTCCATTTTCCTTGTCTACTGGCATGGCGTCAAAATGGAATAAATAATATTTTATGTGTACCAATGCTTAATCTCTGTGCAGCATTTGAGGTACATCAAATTAATACAAGGAATAAGTCATCCCTACATCAACCTCCTACTAAATTGTCAATTTACCAGAGGGGGGCATATTGTACTGGAATCAGGGTATTCAATAGTTTACCTCCTCAAA
>Ga0268261_10002866_pt1 | contig 12497 bp, 6 predicted proteins | sample TergutNc150P1_FD_190353 | JGI IMG/M metagenome (GOLD analysis project Ga0268261, IMG submission 190353) | Nasutitermes corniger P1 segment gut microbial community from laboratory colony in Florida, USA - Nc150 P1 (SPAdes) (version 2) | ecosystem: Host-associated > Arthropoda: Insects > Digestive... | reverse complement strand
AAAAATATATATATATATATATATATATATATAACACACACACACACACACACACACGCACACACGCGCACACACGCATGCACAAAACTTTAAACAGTATCATAACCCAGATCATAACACAAGCCTTTTAAGAGGATATTGTGCCACAGAACTTAATCAAACAGATCATTATACTTAAAACACATGTTTCAATACTACAACCTGCTAATAATTAAAATCATCTTTTGCCCAAATAATACTGCTTGCCTGTTATCTTATTTTCATGACACAACCAAAATGATGTCAGAAAAAGGCTACTGCAATTAAGGTCCAAATGTGGATGACAGTTTATGTATATACGGCATATGAAGAATGCCACATACAGGCAGGTCTCGTTTTACGCCAGAGTTACGTTCCCGAAAAATATCGCACGAAACGAACACAAAATTCTCATTTAAAACAGTGTATTTGCTAGGGGTTAGGGGTTATCAACCTCATCCTATATAGTGTATGACTATACCCCTAGTGAACATGCAGACCTGTAGAGTATATGTACTGTATATACAGTATATACATTTTTCTATACAGTATACACACATTTCTATACAATATATTTATTTCTAATGCAATAAAAATGTAAGAAACTCACATTCAGTTTTTGGTAAGGTTCATTCTGATAGGACTGTGGTTGTCTTGCTCCACAAACACTTTATTCCTGGCTTAGCACTTTCTATAATTCTATCAGCATTATCACAAATTGCACATATGCTATTACAAGCAAATATAACATTACAACATATGTGAACACTCTGTTCACCTTTTTCAAGTCAGCTTATTACATCTAATTTCCCTTTAATACTGAGTGTCTTTCACTAATTTTTCACTTGGATTGCACTAGGTGATGCAGATTTATGTTTCTAATTCATGTTGGTAACAAAAGCCAACGTTACTGAAGAGGGAACTACATCAGTTGCATGATGTATATCACCAACATAATCAATCCATACACAAGACTGATGGCATGACAGTGACATCACTTTCTGCTGGCCTACAACACAAGACAAGAACGTCCACAGATTGTGTATGCCGAATCATGTTAAAACAATAGTTATTGCATACCATCTATGCCAAATGGCGTTAAACTGAAAATTATCGCATAGATTCAAAAAGTGGTGTACATTTTCAAGTCATGTTAGAGCAAAATCTTACAGAAAAGAACTCATGTATAAAAGAGACATGCCTGTACTATTCCAAGAGACAAAGAAAATCTGTTCCTGTAATAAAATTCAAAATGAAGACAAAAATACAAATAAAATAACCTAAACAAACATAATATGAGCTTTCTTAATGTGATTTCAATGATAAGCCATTCTAAAGATGATCTACACCACACAGGTGGGGGCAGACAAACATGAAAAACACCCAGAGAAACACCTGCCTTGGTAATGAATCTGGGTATCTGTTGTTAGATGCCACAGTACAGACTCACAGACATACTGTACACTAAAAATAACATGCTACACTGTGCAAACAGTTTAAATGTAATTCATATAATGATCACATAAAACTGGTGCTGCTGAAAGAAGTTAAATACCAGAATTGCTAACAATAACAGTAAAAGCTTTCAAATAATTATAGGAAGTCAGTCTTATGAACACATCTCTTAAAGACACCACTGAACCAGCCATCAGTCAATAAAACTCTGCCATAATGACAAACACACCAGTAAAAATACATGCTGTTATGAAGGTCGGGTCAATAAGAAGCATAATCAGTGCCGGCAACTGGTTAATTCGGTAAATGCAGGTTACTGTCACCAGTAGTTTGATAATTTGTATATATATCTTGCCTGCTCCAACTTGCTGCAAAGTTTGTTGGGCCAATCTCTAGGGGGTGGCATTTCAGGAACAAAAACATAATCTGCCTCACTAGTCAAAGCAGTGACAACAGCCAAATACCTAAACGGGAAAATATTAACATCACTAAAAATACATTATAAATACAAGAAAATATCACGTGCAGTACATAGCGCACATGTTATCATTTTCATCATAAATTAATCAATTTCAGTCATGTCATTACTACTTTACACCAGTTCTATACCAATAAGGACTATTTTAAACACTCATGTATGCATTTAAATGGCCTGTTGTTGGGTGTGGTATATCCTATAAAGACATCTATACCGTGGCTCTTGCAATCCATCATTTGCACCCTGTTAGCACATGCACTTGTAACTCAAATAATAAAAATACAAAAACTACATCTCAATAATAAACAGCTGCCACATGGTAGCTAAATGACACAAACAGGCTACCTGCCTGCCATCTGTGAATAATGAGTGACATTAATACCACCTAATACAGTCAAGCCTGTGTCATATATAATTGTTGTTTGCAACTCATCCAACTTCAAATGAAAGAGAATGAACAGAGATTTTCCTTTCTGTATATCCAATTTGCAGGATGATAAGACTACCTAAAAAAAAAAAACTGGTAAATCATATGAAACCATTTTACATATTCATACCTGCAATTTCACACAGCACCATTTAAAAATAAAAAACAAATCCCACACTGTTGCAGAATCAGTTACAAATTTATGCTATGACATTGAATTTAATACACCACATGTCATTGTTATGAAGTAATCTGGAAAGTAAGTTATTTGTCAAAGGCCAAATACTTAGGAATTTGTAATGTTTGCACCAAGGTCAAAAAGCAGAATATCATACCATCAGCAAAGATAGTTACTGTTTCATTCAAGAACAATAAACTATTATGGTGAGGTACAGTGAAAAGCACAGCATTTAGAGTATAAAGAGTTAGAAATTTGGGCTGTTTAATATAGACTGACAGCACAGAGACTCATCAATAATATTATTATCCTCAAGGTGGTGAGCTGTTGCAATCATGAAACCTGACATGATTCTGATGGTATACACCATTGTGTTATACGTAGAAGGTAGGAAGGTTTGCTTCTGAAATGAGCAAGATACAGTGGTTCTGAACAGTGATGTAAGAAGAAACGAGAAAACTTGCCAGATTATGAAGTGTTGGTAACCTCACTTTGAGGGTGTAATATTTTTAAGTAATATATGGTATGTATTGGAATTAGCTTCATTTACGCTTACTCACTTTCTCTCTCTGAACCCCATGCCTTTGAGCCTAGAATAAGTAAGACTGAAGGGTCTGATCTCACAGACTCCCTGTACTGTTAATTTATTTATATATGCTGGTGGGACGCTACTGGATGAATTCCCTGTTTTCCGAGTTCGAGAGCCTGCCTATTACCCCCCAACAGGCGTAAAGTCTGATGCTCCAGAACAAGCATTGAGTACTGGAGGGTTGGACCCACTGTCTCACACTAGTCATTTTTCAGTAAGAGGTCCCAAATTATAATCCTGAGACCTTTGTGGTTTTCCTCAGTTCCACCAGACAAACAGGGGGAGGCACTTCACATTAGGCCATTATCACTTCCACATCCTTTCCATTTCATTCTTCATTAATCATTCTATCATCCAACACCATAAAATATGACCTCTCAGCAATGTTGTTAAACCATTCATAAAATAAGATCATGTAACAGAAGTTTACAAATTAGAAATGACTGTTAATACAAATTTTACACTGATGTAATACAAAAGTAATAGTTTTAAACCCTTTCATAGTTTCTATTCAACTCTGCTTATCTGGTTCACCTAACAGCCACTTTTGTTAGCTACTGAACAACTGAGACTGAGCATAAAATGTGGTGTCTGAATGGTGGTATAATCATAATACAACTATTCTATTAGCAAAACATCAAAATTACTTTTAAGTAGCTAGTGAATAATAAAGAATGTGTGTAATCTGCAGTGTGTGGACATTAATGGCATGGCATAGCATCTCACCAGAAGTGTTTGGAAAGAGTTTTTTAAGAAGTGCTGTACATCCAATCCAATGGATGGGACTGATAATATGTTGTGGAATGGCAGTGAAAAGAATGTGCATTTTAGGAGTGAGTGTGAGGAAGATCAAGGCACTGACTGTGAAGATAGGGACAGTGACATAGATTTGTAAAGGTATATACAATCTGATATGTTCTGTGTATTAAGCATATAAATTAATAGTAAAATATTTTTCCTTAACAGACATCTTATATTTGGGGGGCCATCTTAGTTTAGGATAAATACATTTTCCCTTGGCAGACATGTTTTATTTGGGGGGGGGGGGTCATCTTTGTTTAAAGTTGTCTTGCATTCAGGTAAATGCGGTACATTTCATTAGATACTGTACAACAAAGATTGAGTGTAAAATGTGATTTATGAATGGTGGGATCATCATCATAATATGACTGATCTATTAGCAAGAATTTAGAACTACTTTTGAAAAAACACCTTTGAGTGCATAATAGAGAAAGTACTTAATTCATTAATAATGCATTTAAGTTACTTAAGCTAGTATGCACACATTCAAATTTAATGTGATCCATATTCCATGCAAAAAATTGACCATATAGTATGTAATCCAACTAACTGCTTGAGTAACCATAAATATGTTATTCTGTGATGCTCCTGCTACATGTTTCAGCCCCCATAGGCCATTTTCAGGGAGGTCATTTATAAAGGAATAAATTTATAATAAATGCTGACAAAGATGTGCATAAAGTTAAAGTACAACGTTATCAATTAAAATGTTAGAAAGGAATAAAATGTAGATTAATTACAGGTATTTTACATCTCTTAATAAAGTTACAATTAGTTGCAGACAAACATCTATGTCATTGCTGTCATCTTCAAGCTAACAGAGTTATCACTTCAGAATAAACATCAACACACAACAGTGACAATGACAATAATGAAACAGATTTTTTTAAGTTAAGACATCTTGTTGTGTTCTCATATAATTAGTTAATAAGTAAAAACAATTAACACAACTTTTTTATGGTAATTTTTGTAGTAAAGTATTCAAAATTACAGGGTCATCATGAGGCAAATACTTGACAGAACACTTACAAAGATATACAATTGCTTTTGCTACAATAAGATCTCATATTTTATAATTATGTTACATTTCATATTTTTTGCATGTTCGTCTCTCATGACTTAAAATTTAGGTTAAAATAAATACAGTTAAACTGATGGAAAGTGGTGTGTCCACGTAATTAGACAGAGCAACGTAGACTATTCTGTTGTTTATATCTCAATATACAGATGTCTGTAAGGTGTGTTCAATATTTCAAGTGATGGTATGCAATTGTAAGCTCAGGCCTAACCCAGCCATCGTGGTATTCATGTCTCTCCCTTTTAGAAGCATTTGCACACAACCATGTTTACTCATATTACTAAATGTTTCATAAATTAATTACTTATTATGAATTATGTGTAGGCATTCTTTTTTGCAGTAAGTTTCAACATTTACTTATCTAATAAGGCCATTTCATCATAATTATATTCAGTATGTCTTATTAGAAAACAATCATTTGGTTCATTTAATTTTGTATAACTCATGTAGTGCAAACTTCCATTAAAAAAAATTAACAGATTCCTTGATATTTCGCATCCTGCCCAGCCATACCATGGTCTTTAAATTGTACTTGTGGCTGTCCTTATGATTTGCACACAGGATGCTGTCAGCTTACTAAGCAGCACACAACACAGGAAAACAATTCTTTTCAGTTTGTTCAGGTATTTTCTGATTCCACAAAATTTGGTCCAGTGACACCACTTCACAGCTTTCATTTGGTAAACACTTCAGTGATATTCTATTTTGTTTTTATTCCTTAATCCTTATTCCTACTTAACAGGTACTGGGGTTCGTTCTCAGGGGTACAGTAGCCAGGGCATGTGGTTGACCCTTTACTTCCATCTAGTGCCAAGGTTACGAATGTCCCGACATACTCCCCCTACAGGTATGCATGAAGAGGGACACCTTGAACTTCACATTGTAAGTAGAATATTCCTCCAAAACAAATGGCCTGTGCAGCTGATGTGAGTGAGGTTGACTCCCACCCTCACTAATTGAGTCCACATGAGAAGATGTTACAAATATCTAACAGCCATTTTGGTACCACAAACATCAAAAGGAAAAAGTTGCTCAAAATCAAGTCAAGGGGAGAGACAGTTTCCTGCCCACTTTCACTTCTAGCACTGTATCATGTAACTGTGCACTGTCATGTCCACTTAGTCATCTACAGTCTTAAATACGATTGTGGTCTTACAGAATTTACAAGCTCACTGCAAAAGATACTTTTTTTTCTAATGGATCACACACATGTCAGCACAGTGAAACTTCTATCCATTGTTTCTGAACAGACCATACAAAAAGGAAACAATAACAGTGGGAAAACAACAGCTGCAGAAGAGTTTTAAAGGCTTCACATTTATAGGGACCACAATAAATGAAAAACACTTGCAGGAAAACAATGTACAAGGGAAAAATGGATGTAACTTACACAATTACCCTTGAATCATCTCTATTCCTAGACAAAATGTAGCCTATTTTGGGCACTTGCTTGGTAGTAACAAGTTTTACATGTCTTATGGTTGGTGCTGTGCAGTTGTCAGTATAAGTTACCAGAACATTTTAAGGAGGGATGTCAGCAATTTGTTCATAACAAATAAAAAACAATGAAAGGAACTGTTAAAAAATGAAGACTAATATTAAGTGTATAGGCTGATTACATCAAAATTTCATACACTGTTAAAACTATTTCATTCTCAAAAACTGAGTTCTTATGTGCCCCTTACAGCTTTAAAAATCCAATAAGCACAATTTTTTTCTGACATGCAGCATTTCAGACATTTAACATCATCATAAAATTCTGGCTTGAAAGAAAACTCATGCATTTAACACTCTACCAACCACATGGCTCTTTAATTAAACACCCCAAGTTCCTGGACATTTTGAACAATTCAAATTTTCAAACCCTCATTATATTCTTAATTACAATTTGAATGTACAGAAGAAACCCTGAACCCAGTACCGAAGAAACTGCATGTAGACAGTCTAGCAGTTTCTAAACTGAGTGGTACTTCTCAAACCGACCATTTGTGAAGTGGAACAATGCACAATTTATAAATGCATTTTGTTTTACTTCTCTTCTTATGTGCAGCTCGCACTTTACACTGTCTGGCATGACACTACTTGCCCTCCCCAACAGCAACAATTTTGGCCAGCTTGGGTTTGCTAAAATCCCTGGAGAGTCTGCCTGGGAGTCATGTTTAAGCCCCAATGGTGTTGGCTGCTTCTCTGGCAATTGCTATTCATCAAAACTCCACTACTTTGATTCTGGTTTTCTGATACCCAGAAACCGGCTACCTCTTGCAGGACGTTCTTGTATATTATTTCTTGTTTGTGTTTAGTGTTTTGTACACAAAAATGCAGATTAGCAGATACATCCAGCCATCTGACAGTTTCCCCAGATCTGAGTAAAAACTGAGGTACTTTTTTTTTTAATATATTTTTCTGACTGTGCATCTTCGTATAATTCTGGTAAGTGACCAACTTGACGCACACTTTCTTCTATAAAATGTTTAATTGAATCCTCTATATATTTCAAGCAATTCTGTGGTCATCTTCAGGACGCCAATTGTATTAATACAACTTCTGGTATAATTACTCTGTGTTAGTGGCCGTCCAGTATGCAGGTCAATAAGGAATTCTTCCTTATTGACCTGCATACGGGATGGACAATAACACAAAGCAATTATACCAGAAGTTGTATTAATACAACTGTCCTCCTGAAGATGAGCATAGAGTTGCTTGAAACATGTAGAGGATTCAAATAAACATATTATAAAAGAAACTGTGCGTCAAGTTGGTTACTTACCAGAATTATAAGAACTGAGGTACTAGTCTGCAATATCTATGCCCAACATGGATTTACTGCATTGAAAAACAGAATTAGGTTTCTTTATTTTGGGGTCTGTTCTTATGACTTTTCTTCCTGTGTTCACTACTGTTGCAACATGGATTGTGCTTTTCATTTGCACAGGTCTTCTGTCTGCCTGCACTTGAACTATTACATCACCTTTCCTCCAGAATGTTTACTGCCCTGTTTTCAAGTTGCTGGCTTCACATTCTAGGTCAGGTGGAATGCCCCTTATTAGTCCTCATAGAGCCACATACTCTCACCTATCTATATAACAAAATTTCAGCTGATCTCACACTTGCTTTATAGATGTAATGATTCTGGCTTAAGTTTCTGTCTAAAACTGATAAAACTGTGTCCTCCAACTTTAGCCCCTTGGCTGCGTATATCTTCATCTTACAGAAATAACCTGATACTGCCTCACACACCATTCTGACCAGCACTCCATATTTTATTTTCCCTGAATAGCACATCCTAAATTTCAGGTGACCCCACCATGGGGTCATGGTTCATCCAGTGACAGTTTTTTGGGTAGTAAACTGAAATGAATTTCTGTAGAAAATATTCATATATAGACTGTATTTTGAATAGCCTCCCTGCATCTTATGTTCCCTGGTTTGTTTTATCATTACAGCTACCTGGTACTCTACTTTCTTCCTCTTACTTGCCACTTTCACTAGTAAAAACTAAAAGACAGACTGAAATTATTTACAAGGAGTTGTGAGGACCTCACTGTCACCATCCACAATTTCAGCTTCACAGTCATCAGACATCAGAGTATGTATCCGCATATAACTCACACAAAATATCGTCATCTTTCATAACACTCCTATGCATAGCTATCGTATCTACTGAAAGCAGTAAAAAAAAATTAAAAAGAAAGAGGTGTACCTGAATCTATGGTTGATTTGTTGCAATTGTATGGTTCTGAGAATGTGGGGTCAGGAAGGGTCTGCAAGTTTGTAACTTGAGACACAACCATCCTGCTTCAAGGTGTCGATAACCTTGACATAGTGATATAGAACAGCCCACAAATGCATGTATAGGACATTGTGTGTGAAAATGTTGAAACACATGACACATCAACAACTGATGGCACAGCAATCATGTCTTTATATGCGACCGCAAGGCAAAGTGTTAAAACAGTCAGCTAATTGTTAAATAGGAATTTCACTGATCTGGTAGTTAACAGTCTCTGTCTTCATTACTTGGCAACTGGTATAATAAGTTGCACAAATTCCCATTCCTACTGTGATCAATAAAAGTTACGAAGGTAAAGTACAGGAATTTGAGGCAGTGGAGGTGTAGTTCCACTCATTCTTAACCCCACCACTACTAAAGGTCAGTGATCAGATTCATACACTGATTGCTTTACCCCTAGAGAAGGAACCCACAGTACCCAAAATAAGAAGGCTGGGTGTGGCCAGTTTAAATATGTTGAAGAAGGGACCAATCACTTTCCACCTACCAGAAATGAGTCACCAGCCCACAACCCAGTCAATATGCAGACTGCTATCCCAGCCCCTTAAATTCCTACAATTTCACAATATTTCCAGGGAGCACATCTGTAACAGAACACTTCTCACCCCATACAACAAACAATGAATGGATACAAACCAAACACACATTCTGACAGTATGCGTAAATAAATTTCACATACTTCAATGTGCTCTATCATCAGTACTTACCCACAGTGCCTACCCATCACTTCCATAATAAATGTACGTTGATGGGAATATGCAGTAGAAGCAATTGCGTCAATTGCTTCAGTGATGCGATGCAAAGCAGAGTCCGTACCAATTGTCATGTCAGTACCACAGAAATCATTGTCTATAGAACCAACCATGCCTGCAATATGCAGATGCGCAAACTTTGTCTGCTGATCCTTCGTTATCTGACCTAAAATTGACAAATTTTATTATTCAGTTACCTTACAGTTCAACTTCAACTGCATTCATGAAGAAATTAAGAGGCAATTGCAGTCATGGAATGCCTGATATAATTCAATTTTTTTAATTCCAGTTTTCTCTCCAAGAATATAAAGATTAAAACATACAGAACTATAGTTCTGTTGGTTGTTTTATATGGGTGTGAGAATTGGTCTCTCACAATCAGGGGGGAACACAGGCTGAGGGTGCTCGACAATAGGGTACTGAGAAAGATATCTGGTCCTAAGAGGGGAAAAGGTAACACAGGAGTGGAGAAGACTGCACAATGGGCAGCTTTATAATTTGTACTCCTCATACACTATTATCTGGGTGATCAAATCAAGAAGAATGAAATGGGTGAAGCATGTAGCATTTTTGGGGATGGGAGAAGTGCATACAGGGCTTTAGAGATAAAGAACTGAGGGAAAGAGACAACTTGGAAACATAAGCACTGACAGGAGGATAACATTCAAGAACTGGGAATGGGGGACGTGGACTGAATTAATCCGGCTCAGCATAGGGAGAGGTGGCAGGCTCTTGTGAAGGTGATAATAAACCTTTGAGTACCATAAACTGTACGGAATTTCTTGACTAGATGAGGACCTGTTAGCTTCTTAAGAAGGGCTCTGCCCCATGAAGTCAAGCATTTAGTAAGCCAGTTAGTTAGAAAGTCAGTCAGTCAACCAGTCAGTTAATTTGTTCATTTATTTGTTGTCTGTTTGTTTCTTACAGTTCAACTTCAAATAAATTTTCAATGAATAAGTAACTCTAGACTGTAGCTTAAAAATGTTCATTCTGTGCATTGAGAAGGTGTTTTATATAAAAAAACCAACATGTGCACACCACACACACAGCAGTACAATTTCTATTCCTCATACCAGTTGTGGCAATTACATCTCATCATCAGAGACTATATATAACACATCAGGTTATATAAAATGTGTTAAATAAGATACAATTACAGCAGTAATACAATTTTGTGTCATAGAGATACCTGTAGCAAAATTTATGTGAAGCTGGAAGCAATACATCCCAGTAAAACAATACATGCACAGTTAAAAGTCTCTATATTTGAAATAATATTGCATGATTTGTAGCAGTAAATTTACTTACCCCATGGAGCAGAGTCCTTCTTAAGAAGCTAACTGGTCAAGAAATCTCATGCATTTTATGGAACCCGACTATTCATTACTGTGTTTACAACAGCCTGCCCTCTCCCTATCCTGCAACAAATCAATCCAGTCCACGCCCCCCAATCCCACTGCTTGAAGGTCGATTTTAATACTATTTTCCTATTAACACATTCACTGCCGTAGTCGACCTTAGTCGATTTAATAATTCATGCTTAAGGTTGCCAGCATCAATCTTAGTCGATCTAATTTTTTTCAATCACGCTCTTTCAGCTTAAATTAGCTGACCTGTCATTATAGGCAGGAAACTTGTACAGCAGCTTCAGTATATCTAGCTGACGTTATCTTTATCCCTTTTATGGTTTATTATGCTTACACTGCAATATAATGAACCCGTGTTTATCCTTATGCTCAGAGGGAGGGAGAGTTGGCTGTCTCTGGTTGCAGTCTATAAAGAATCTTTTATACATGAAGTCATGTATGTGTGATAGTTTATACTTCTCAGTGCAACATGGCATCTAGGAAAAGAAAAACAATTGGATTTAGAACTGAAAAAGAATTAGCTGATGCAGTGAATGAAATTGTAAATGACAGTGATTCAGATACAGATAATATTCCCAAATTTTCAAGTAGTGAAGAGAGTGAATCTCAAAGTGCAAATGAGAGTGATAATGAGAGTAACATTTCAATTCCAACTACAGGGTTTTCTAAAAATGATCATCAACCAAGAATACCACACTTCATAGGCAATCCGGGCGTGCAATTTGCAGTTGAAAATGAAGCAGATGTTATGAGTTATTTTGACCATTATAATCCTCCTGAACTCAATGAAATAGTAGTTGACCAGACAAATTTATACGCACAACAACAGATCGCGAAAATGCCTCGCCCCATTACAAAACAGGCACGTAGTGAAGAATGGAAACCAGTACCAGTAATCAAAATAAAAAAATTTTTTGGTTTGATTTTGTAACTGGTATAGTCCGAAAACCAAAATTAGAATTGTACTGGTCAACGAGAGGTATTTTTCAGACTCGAATATTTCAACAAACAGTGTCTAGGAACAGATTTCAACTTATCCAAAGATACCTTCACTTCAATGACAATACTGCAGCAGGAACAAACGAAGATCGTATGTACTGTCATCATCATCTGACAAGTCGCAAGGCCCAAGTAGAACACCTACACCTACTCCAACAAAACGTGCCCCAAAAAATTACCCCCTGGCAGGCTTGATGGAAAACTAAAGAATCACAAACTGGTCCATATTCTACCCACAAAAAATGATAAAACGCCAACACGAAAATGTCAAGTGTGTGTGTGCGAAAAAATATCAAAAAAGAAACTACATTTCTCTGTGCTCATTGTGGTGTTCCTCTGCATCCAGAAGGCTGCTACACACGATATCACACGCTCAAACATTACTGAAGGTATGTTCTAAATTTCAAGTCTTTATCTCTGTTATGGCCCGCCAGGGCTACCACCAAAATAACCCTTGCGACGCCACGACACCACCTTGGCAGTGTCTGTAGGACGGGGGTTCCTGAGCAGAATGGGGGCCAGAAAGCGGCCGACTGCCTGAACTACCTCGCTATGCAACCTCTAC
>Ga0268261_10002865_pt1 | contig 12499 bp, 10 predicted proteins | sample TergutNc150P1_FD_190353 | JGI IMG/M metagenome (GOLD analysis project Ga0268261, IMG submission 190353) | Nasutitermes corniger P1 segment gut microbial community from laboratory colony in Florida, USA - Nc150 P1 (SPAdes) (version 2) | ecosystem: Host-associated > Arthropoda: Insects >... | reverse complement strand
ACACAGACACACACACACACATGCACACACACACACACACACACACACACACACACACACACACACAATTTAGTTTTTTTGCCCTTAAACATTCTTGGGTCATGAATAATTTGTAGAGAAACAGGTATTCCATAAATATCCATAATCCAGGTGCTAAGAAAATTGTAAATGAAGTGATAAAAAGATACTACAGGCAAATTCTGGAAAATGAAAAAAAGGTACAACCAAAAATGATGGTTTATAGTGCTGATGTCATTAACTGAACAAAATTAAGGAATTATTAATATGTCAGTGATATGAACGAAAATATCTACCCTTTACCAAAGCCCAGTGAATATCCAGAATGCAGAAATAATTAAGAAAACAATATTTATGCACTTCATTCATTCATCACTTTATTTTCTGTTTATGCATAAACAGGTAAAATACCAAGGATGTGGAAATAGTCGTAGTTATTGTCAAAATATCTGTCAAGATTGCAGACGTCAAATATTTAAATACAATTATAACACAACTGTCACATAGCAATTAACAATTATAACGTCAAAACATTTACAATCACATCATTACAGATGGTACCAGTATCATACACTATTAACAGGGTTACAATAAAGTATCAAAGAATCAGTCTCTTAAGGTTTATACTCATCTATACTCCCTATATTCATAATATTCATTCATACTAGTGTATAGTTCTCCTTTACATTCATATGCTTCTTATTTAAGGGCTGTGGTGGGCAAAGTTTCTTTATTCCTTGGATTTAAAATGTTATGTGTATGTTCATGATTATTGGTACATTCGTAAGACTCATCTTACAGAAACGTTTATTAGGTCCTCTGTTTATTTTGAAGAAAACTGAATTTAAAAGTTCTACACATAATGCACATACATAGTTATTCATCAACATACAATGTGTGGCCAAAACTTATGATACATGTCACATAATTATGAGCTTGGTCCCTGTAAGATATGATTTAAATAAAAATGCCCTATAAATCATCAGAATGAATTTTTCATGCGAAGAGGCTGTTGCTATGAAATGGCAATATCTTACAACACTTGTAAGCTCAGGTATGTTTTCTGTATCTTATGCAGCTAACATGAAGAAACACGCATACAAATAGGTGCTATATGGTGTTCAAGCATTACAAAAACAATTGTATCAGTCTGATGTGATATTCATTGCATAAATCATGTACCATATGCTGTGTGTTTTCTCTCCCTGGAAGGTGACTTGCTTAAGTCTATAAAAGAAGAATTAAACTACATTTACACAACAACAGAATACTGATTGTAATGAGATTTTCTAAATAAATGGGTAGGTAAATCTTCAACTTTATATGAATGGATGGGACTATAAGAACTAGCACTGCATTCACATTTGTAGAATTTATTCAGGATAGATTTAATAAAATAAGTACATAAAGTGAAATATACATATTACAGTCTTCTGATCAGAGAAAACTATTAAACAAATCTGTCAAGACGTACTGGTGTGTTGATACACGAACACGGTATCAGTATGCCTTGAAATACACACCATAGCCAATGACAGAGACTTTGATGTAAGACAGAACAGATCCAAGAAACTTAGCAAACTGCAGTTTTGTCTGTCACAAATCATGCACCAACAGAATGAAAAATGAATCTGGAAATCTTCATTAAAAGTTATGTACAAAAACATGAACAACTGTATAATCTAATTGTAGTATAAGAATACAGTCAGTATGTGGGCATAACCAACAGAAATAGGCAACTTACATTTATGAATGTATGTATTATATATTATAAGTATTGAATTATATGTATTAATTTAAGAGAGGAATATATTCTCACCAAAGCATAAAATTTCTTCTAAAACATCATTATGTGTTTGCAAGTATGCAGTGATATTTATAACCATAAAAAAATCATAAATATTTCCAGCAAACTATAGTACAGGCTTCTAATCTTGGACACAACAGCACTGATTCCTCCACAAAAAACAGAGAGCAGAATCTTTTTCTCCCATTTTGACTTTGTTGTACTGTTAGTGTTGGTAACAATGTTCTGAAATTACTTCAGGTTTCCAACTGCCATATGGATCTGCTGCATGTTGCTGGTACAAAAATCTATAACCGTAGGAAATACAGCCAATTACCAGCTAAGAAAATTTCAAAACATTGACAGAGCTTAAGTCTAAAGCAACTATTCCCCCCTAATACAAGAATAGCACTGGCACAATGTAAGCAATTTATTTCCTAATTGGGATTTTTAAGCAATATGGAATTATCATAAATATACAGAAATTTATTTTCCTGTTACCTGTGTTTGACTAGGCCCATTCTCATGTCATGCCTGATTGCATGGAACATAACCTCCACTCCTCCATAAACCTGTATGGAGTGGCGCTTAACCTTCAGGAGAGAGATTTAAATGCCAGTGCTAACTCACGATGGCCGAGTTTTTCTGACTAAACGTGGCTATTTCATAAACACATACATATACATATATATATATATATATATATATACATTCCTAGATCCATTATCTGTACGGGTCAGATTGAATGTGGAATTTGTCATGACTAGAGCTAAATTGCAATAATCATAATCATAATAATTTATTTAGTATTCCAGTAATCCACCAAAGCGGATATAGAACTTGTCAATAGATAACAACGTACACAGTACAGAATGAGTCACTACAATAATACATATAACAACAGTTCGTGACTAAATACAATAAATAAATCAAATCAAGTTTATAGAAAGAAATGTGATTAGCTCAGAATATACAATCAATGAGTACATATATAATGTACTTAGACATAAACTTAAAAATAATCCACGAGTGCTAACCGAAAGCCCATAGACAGAATCATAAATAAATGTACCACTATAATAAGGAATCTTGTGGTATAGTACATAATTCATGAATGAGTAAGGTACTCTTACATTGTATAGAAACTATAAGCGTATAAAAATTTTTTCAGTTCATGTATAAACTTTTTTTGGTCGTCAGCAACAATTTTAATCTCCAAGGGTAAATTATTAAAAATTTTTATTCCCAAGCAATTGCATACATCCATTCCATAATTAAATATGGAATAATCTTCTGGGGAAAATCAACCAGATTATTTCTTGTATTTACATTACAAAAGAGAGTCATTAGAAGGGATTAAAATTTTTAATCCCTTACCTCAAAATATCAAGAACTTATCTTGGAATGTAAATAATTTTAAATTAGCTCTAAAAAGGTTTCTTTTGATGGGTTCATTTTATACACTTGATGAATATTTTGACTGGATTTCTAAGAGTGATCTTGGTACCTCTATATAATTTTAAATGTATATTTTATTCTTAAAACTTTTTTTTCATGATCTATGCTTAAAATTACCTATGTTTATTACCTCAAATGAATTGCTATGCAGTATAGTAATTACACTGTCATTATTTATATTACTTATGTGTGACTGATTGACTTGTGCTGAATTGTTCTCCCTTGTACTATGACGGATGCTTGCTATAGCATGCACATTATGCTAATGTACATATTGTATAATGTATTTCTACTTATGTTGACTATTCCTATATCTAAACGGGGTGTACCCCAAATGATCCATGGAATGCAAAATAAATTACAATTAATCCTTTAAACGCCGAGTTAAATCCCATCTGGCATCTGCTGGCATTATTAGGAGCTCATCATATTCTCCACATTAGCAGGATAAGGGTTAAGTATGTGTTGTGTAGCAGCTACAAGCTCATGTAGAAATTTATTTAAAAAATTTGATACTGTACGTGTATTGTATTAGTATATTTTTTCATTAATGGTGTTTTTTTTTGTTTTTTATACTTACATCCATGGATCCTCTGGGTCAACCCCAGATTTAGATATAGATATAGTCAATTGTTATACATATGTATACGCCAACATAGTGTATATACTAAAATAAGCATCCGTCATAGCTTAAGAACAATAACAATCCGACAATCAACATAGTAATTAAACAATACAATCACTATTACACAGCAACTCATTGAAGGCAACAACACAAGCAACTTCCAACATGATTATTGAGTGTAGAATAAAATATTTAAAATAGAAGTGTAAAATATTTAGAATAAGTAATGATGAGATCACTCCCAGAAACCAGTCGAACATTCATCTAATATACAAGGAACCCATCAAAAGATTTCCAGACATACCAATTGCATTTACATTTACATTACAAGGTGTACGTCACGTACTCCTTCAATTTGTGGGTATCTAACCTGTATAGCTTAGAGTAATGCAAGATTACTTATGATATTAATATAGCTCTATTACATAGTTGCAATAACTACTATTTTTACTATTATAAATACAGGGCGTGTAAACCATGCATAGAAGTCCAGTCAAGGTATTCTTCTACAGTGTAAAAGGGGCCTTGCAATAGGAATTTTTTTAGTTCTTTTTTGAATTGTATTTTATTATTAATCAAGCCCCTTAATTTAGATGTCAAGCAACTGTATATCTTAATGCCTGTATAATAGACACCTTTCTGGTATTTGGTTAACCTCAGTAGTGGAGGGTATAGATTAGCTTTGTATCTTGTATTAATAGAATGGTTATCTGAGTTAATAGTGAAGTCATTTATGTTTTTGGCTACATACATTACAAGTGATAAAATATATCGTGATTTAAGAGGAAGGATATTTAGTTCTTTAAACAGGACACAACAAGAAGTTCTACTATGAGTATTGGTAATTATTCTATACGCAATCAAGTCAAAACAATAAGTTACAAAATTAAATATAATTAGCAAATCATGATAAATAACAAAGAAAAGTTAATAAGCACACAATAGTTCAAAGCAACATATGCATTACAAAATAATAAAACAAGTTAAATATAAATAATCATGTATCTGCATAACACATTTAAGCAGAATTAAAAAGAGATGGAACACAAATGTCAAATATTTATTGCTAGCTACCTATCATGACCATTAGATAGAAATTATGCAATAGAATAAAAGGCATTTTTGACAAGGTAATCTCTTAACAAAGTCTTAAAATATATGTATATTGTTATAAAATTTAAATATATTTTGTGAAAGTTGGATGAATATTTTAAAAGATGAAGAGTAGACACCTCTCTACATTGAAGAAAGTCTTACCAAAGGTATATGCAGTTTGTTCTGCTGCCTTGTATTCATACTATAAACATAGGTGTTAGTTTGATAAATATTAAAATTTTTAACTGCAAATAACATCAAGGTTAAAATATATAAACAAGGAACTTTAAGCATATCCAACTGCTTGAAACCCTCTCTAAAAGAACTCATTGGACCTAGTCCCAGCATAATCCCAATTTCTCTTTTTTGAATTATGAAAATATTTCTCATTGATAAAGATGAACCACAGAATATTATACTATAATTTGTGAATACAAAATGTGCAAAATAAACAATTTGTAATATTTTTACACTTAAAATGGGTAATAAATTTCTCAACATACAGCAAATCGAAATCAAGTTTTTTTTTTTACTAAAGTGTCTATATGTGATTTCCAAGTTAGATGGCAGTCAAGATGCATGCCTAAGAATTTGATATTTTCAGAGACTGTAAGAGCTTGATTATTGTATGCAATGTGGAATGGCAAACCAAGAGCTTAGAAGAAGCAAATGTTACCATATGCATCTTATTTGAGTACTAACTGGTTATTTTGAAACCATTTAAAAATACAATGTAGTACTAAATTTCATTTAGAATTTAGTTCATTAAGATCACTGGAAGAAACAAGAATATTAGTATCAACTGCAAAAAAAAATGGTACAAGAGACTTTGTTTATAATGCAAGGAAAATCATTAAATATACACGTTGAACAGTAATGGACCCAACACAGATCCCTGAGGAACACCATATCTGACTATTTCCCAGTCCAATAGAAGATTAGGTGAAACGACAACCTGCAATACAACTCTTTGTTTTCTATTATGGAAATAAGATGCAATTAAATATACAGCATTTTAAACCATAAAATTTCAACTTTAAGATCAAGAGTTCAAGATTAACACAATCAAAAGCCCTTGTTAGATCACAGAATAGACCTGTTACACATTCTTTATTATTCCACGCACTAAAAATCGTTTTGATGAGTCTAAAGACAGCACTTTCGGTAGAAACATTGTCACGAAAACCGTGTCATTCATTGGCCAGAGTGTTATTACTCACTAAATGATGTTGTAACCTATGGAAAATAAGCAACTCAAATATATTAGAGAAGCTAGTCAATAAAGAGATAGGTCTATAATTTGATATCTGTGATTTATTACTGTTCTTAAAACATGGTTTTATAATAGCATATTTTAGATGATGTGGGCAAATAGCAGAAGTTATAATTTATTGTAAATGTAAGTGAGAGGTTTATAAACTTGGTTACCACAGAGTTTTGATATCATATTGGACTGACCATCATAACCACATGAAGTTTCATTTTTTAATGTAGATATTATGCATATCATCTTCTGTTCCAGTAATTGGAATATTTATGATTTGCGGGAACTCATGAGGAAATGATTCCCTAAGTGAAAATATTGCCAATTCAGTTTTTGGTGGCTGTGTGATTAAAGCATCTACAGAATTATACTCATAATAATTCTGATTTCTCTCTTTTGCATCTGAAAAATTTGTATACTGTGACAAAAATTTCCTCAAAATATTATTCCATAACTCATGACTATGAACAATATTAATGTTTTATGAGACATAAGTGGTTTACTGAATCTTTGGATTACACAGCAAGCAGTGCTTAATGTAGTTGATGATTTATATGCATTCTCCATGATAACGTGCATAAAATAGTTAACCTAAGAAATTTGGTAGATAGAACACTGGGGATTAATTTATTATTATAATCAATCTTCATGTCAATTGCTGGACTATTCCTGGTCTTAAAGTGAACAGAGTGAGGTTTTTTTTTCCAAAATTTAATGATATATAATTGTTTTTAAACCAAGTGTTTACAGTTTCCAAGATTGTATAAGTATTTGAATTAAGTTCAGTTGTGTCTGAGTGAGTAAAGAGAATACTTGTATCGTTAGCAAACAAAATACGAGGCCTGTTCAAAAAGAGATCGAACTTTTTAAATAGCGCACCAACCAGCATAGAGAGCGCGCTGCGGCTACTGAGAGCACCTAGCGTCAGGTTTTGACAACAAACTGCCATTTGTCCCGTTTCGATATGAGCATTAGTCGTCGAGCTACATCCGCTAAACTGAGCACATGCACAAGCTGTTCGTCGGATTAATGACAAACTGACAATGAAAGAGCTTGAAGAACAAAGCGTGTATGTGAAATTTTGCTGCAAACTTGGTAAAAATTTTACAGAGACATTTCAGTTGCTTAACCAAGCACCCGGGGAGGACTGTATGAGCCGAACGCAGTGCTATGACTGGTTTGAGCATTTTAAAGAGGGCAAAATGTCGGTCGGTGAAGATCCCAGGCCTGGACGACCTTCCACATCAACAAACGACGACCATGTCGAGAGAGTTCGTGCTGTGATTCGTGGAAATCGTCGTTTAACTGCCCGAGAATTTGCTGACAAAGTGGGCATCAGCATAGGATCTTGCTGTCAAATTTTTACTGAAAAACTTCAGATGCATAGCATCAGCGCAAAATTCGTGCCGCGTTTGTTGACTGACGATCAGAAGGAGAACCGTGTTGAAATCAGTCAGGAACTGCTTGCCAGTGCAAATGGTAATGGAAATGTTCTTAAGAACATCATAACAGGAGACGAGGCGTGGGTTTATGGGTATGATGTTGAAACCAAAATGCAATCGTCGCAGTTGATGGGGAAAGGGTCTCCTCAAAAAAAAAAAAAAAAAAAAAAAAAAAAAAAAAAAAAAAAAAAAAAAAACCGCGGATGAGTCGGCCAAGATCAAGGTGTTGTTAGTTGTGTTTTTTGATTGGAAAGGCACTTCCATCATAAATTTGTACCACGTGGTCAGATGATAAACAAACAGTTGTGCCAGGAAGTTTGAGGGATGCTGTGCCCAGGAAGAGGCCTGAATTGTGGGAAAACCAGACTTGGATGTTGCACCACGACAATGTGCCGGCTCACGTGTCGCTCATCGGCAGTTATCTGGCAAAACATCAGATATCCGTTGTGCCCCATCCACCCTATTCTCCTGACTTAGCCCCAGCAGACTTTTTGCTATTTTCCAAACTTAAAACCACTTTGAAAGGACGTCGTTTCCAAACCATCGAGGAGATTCAGGAAAATGTGGTAAGAGAACTGCGCGCCATCACACAATGTGCGTTTCAGGAAGCATTCCAACAATGTAAGAAATGTTGGGTACAGTGTATCACCAGTAGAGGGGACTACTTTGAAGGGGACAGTGCTTAAAATGCTGTAAAGTGAGTAATGAAGTCTCTAGAGCAAAGTTCGGTCTTTTTTTAAACACGCCTTGTAGGTGTAGATTTGTTATTTAGAAACTGCAGTAATTTATTCATGTATAAAAGAAATGGCAGGGGACCAACAATGGAACCCTCTTTGACTCCGTGTTTAATTAATGCCCAGTTAGAGAGAGGGCTGTACTGGTGTGTCTTATTATATGTTAAAACTCTTTGATATCTGCCTTTAAGGTATGATTGATAGAGTTCTTTATCTATACCAGTTATTCCCTAAGTTTCTAGCTTCAGTACCAATATGTCATGATTTACACAGTCAAAGGCTTTTTCAATATCACAAAAAATATTTTTCAAGGCATTTAGGATTTCATTCATTAATTTGTTAGTGGCATATTCAGTAGTTAATTTCATCTGAAATACATGTTGTTCCCTGTGTAAAATGTTGTTATCATGTAAATGTTTGATAACTTTGACTACATTATCTTTCAAAAATTTTGGAAAATGATGTTGGGAGAGATACTGGTCTAAAGTTGGATACATCTTTTTTTATCTCCTTCTTAGTATAAGGGTTTTATTATAGATAATTTTAATCTATAGGTGAAAGTACCCCTAGTAAGAACTTTATTACATATATGATTTAGGGGTGAACTAATGAATGGAGAGCTTATTTTTAATAGCTGAGTGGGAATTTCATCATAGCCATGTGAATCCTTTGATTTAAGCAATTTAATAATTTTTTTATTTTCAAATTTGTTGTTGTTTTCTGTTAATTTATGTTTAAGTGGACTTATGAATTTGTGACATAGATTGTAAGGGACTATTATTACTGACAGTATTTGGATTATATTTGTTTTGTGTGTGAGCACTTTTATTATTGACATTAATGCTATCAGCTATGGAGAGAAAATAGCTATTGAAGGTGTCAGCAATGTGTTGTTGGTTAATGATAATTCTGCCATCAATATTTAAAGATTTAATTGCTGCATTACTTGCTTTCCTATGTGTTTCCATATTTACTCTCTTCTCTGTTGCTTTAATTTTAATGGGGAAATTTATTTGATTATCATAATATAATATTTTAGCTTCCTTAATAACTTTGGCCAGTATTTTACTGTAAGTTTTGTAATTTTTTTTTAAATTGAGTTATTACTATTTCTGCTTGCTAGATAAAGCTCCCTTTTCCGTTTATAAGAAGTTTTTATGCCCATCATTATCCAGGAATTATTATGAATTTCCTTATTAATTTTGATTAGTGGGAAGCTAGACTAAAAAATCCTTAAGTATGTATTTAAAAAGCCCGTGAGGAGTTACTGGTCTCCCATCTGGTGCCTCCCCGGGTGGCTGACAGGGGAATGCTCACCAGATATGGAGGGTACTGGGGAAATAAAATACCCGGGGCAGACCAAAACCAGTACCGCTGCCTTGCGGTTGACAGAGCTATCTGTAAAGACTAGAGGAAGAAAACCTTGAAAAAATCACCTGGTCCTCCAAGTTGGGGGTTGTGCGAAGGGCCAGCTACCTGTCCATAGAAAACATTTGCAAGCTAAAAACTCTCAATGAAGGAATGGAATCGGACGGTTAAATGGATGCAGATGAAAGCAAGTGCAAAGGAATATGACTAATAAATTATGTATTGGCACCTGGAATGTTAAAATGCTACTTAAACCTGGTAAGATGTAAGAACTTGCTGAGGAACTGGATAAAACACAACTTGAAATAGTAGCAATACAAGAAATAAGATGGTCAGGGACTGGACTCATCAAAAAGAAAGATTTTTCATTATACTGCAGTGGAACTATAGATCAAACAGGTCATGATGGTACTGGCTTTATAATTTTAGGGGGAGTCATAAATAATGTCATAGGGTTTGAAGCTATAAGCAAAAGACTCTGTAAGATAAGAATCAAAAGCAAATACAACAACATGACTATGATTAACATGTATGTCCCAACGGAGGACAAAGTAGATGCAGAAAAGGAAAAGTTTTATGATGATCTTCAGACAGTAATAGACAGAACACCAAAAAGTGATACAACTTTAGTTCTGGGGGATGCAAATGCAAAACTCAGGATGGAAGATGTATACAGGGGAGTCAGCGGGAAGCATACATTACATGAAATATCAAACAGAAATGGGAAGATGTTACTAGAGTTGGCGTTAGGAAACAACCTAACAGTTATGAGTACCCAGTTTCAACATAAGAAGATCCATAAAGGAACCAGCAAAAAGAAAGAACTTATCGAGGATGTCAGAACAATAAGAGGACTAAACATAGACTCAAACCACTATCTCCTTAAGATAATAGTAAACCAAAAACTCCCAAAGATATATTACAAGAGAACTAGAGACTTTACTGGAAGATGAGATGAATCTAATCTTAAGAATCCGATAAAACTTCAGAAATATAGAAGAGCCCTGTATACAAAACTGTCGAAGCAAAAACAACAGCAAGCAGTGGAACAAGAATGGGAGCAGATTAAATCGGCAATAACAGAATCCGCAAATAAAGTAATTCGAACTCAAAGTAAGAAACAGAGGAATGAATGGTGGGATGAAGATTGCCAGTTAACAATCAGGAGAAAGAACGAAGCGAGAAGGAAGTGGTTACAGCATAGAACGAGGGCAAGTAATGAATGTTATCATAAGAAAAGAAATGAAGGAAATAGAATGTGTGCAACAAAGAAAAAAGAATGGATAAATAAAACAATAAGGCAAATTGCAGAAAATCATAAGAGGAATGAACCAAGAAAGTTTTTCAACGAGATAAAACACCTTAGACAGCAGAATACAGGACTCCCACATATATGTAAAGATGGAAACAATACAGTTATCACCTAAACGGATAAAACCCTTAACAGATGGAAAGAATACTTTAGCACATTCCTGAACTCAGATTTAGATGAATTATCTAGCAATTACAGGACACAAATAACAACAACTGACATCCAGACGGATACAGAAATACTACCTTCATCATGCAACGAGGTATGTTCAATAATTAACCCTTTAAACCCCAAATTAAATCCCATCTGCTATTTGCTGGCATTATTAGTTCACCATTTTCTCCACATTAGCAGGATAAGGGTTAAATCATTAACCCTTAGGCTACTAATGTCATATATATATATATATATATATATATATATGGTATTAGTCACCTAAGGGTTAATAAACTGAAAAGTAATAAAGCAGGAGGTACTGACAATATAATTTCTGAGTTAATTAAGCAAGGAGGAAGAACATTAAAACAAAGAATGCACAAACTGATAACAATGATTTGGGAGGAAGAACAATTACCCAATTAATGGAATGAAGGAATAATTTGTCCAGTGTATAAAAAGGGGGATAGATTGGACTGCACAAACTACAGACCTATAACATTTTTAAATGCTGCATACAAGATATTTGCAATAATCCTGAACCAAAGGCTGGTAGATATTGCAGAAACTGAATTAGGTGACTATCAGTCTGGATTTAGACCTAATAGATATACAGCTGATAATATCTTTATGATAAGGCAAATAATAGAAAGTGCTATGAATACAATGTTGATATTTATAATATATTTATAGACTACATGCATGCTTTTGATTCTATAAAAAGAAATAAAATATTAGATTCCTTAACTTAGAATAAGATACCTCCCAAATTAATAAGACTAATTAAACTAACTCTTGAAAACACAACAGCAAAAGTAAAAGTAAACAATGCATATACGGAGGAATTCAGAGTAGAAAGCGGAGTAAAACAAGGTGATCCGCTCTCTCCCACATTATTCAGTCTGGTGATCAATACAATATTAAAAAAAAACTTGATCTGAGGGGTAACATCTCCACACGACTCAGACAACTTACGGCCTACGCAGATGACATACTGATAACCGCATGTACAAGACACTCACTAATTGATACTTTCCAACAATTAAAGAATAATTCTATGGAAGTTGGATTAATAATAAATGAGAAGAAAACTAAATATTTAAAAAACACAAGAAAAAAAGAAACCAGAAATGAAAGCTTAAACATCAACAACTTACAGATAGAGCAAGTTCAACAATATAAATACTTGGGGTCTATTGTAAATGTGAGTAACTCAATCGAAGAAGAAATCAAAGAGAGGA
>Ga0268261_10002864_pt1 | contig 12500 bp, 4 predicted proteins | sample TergutNc150P1_FD_190353 | JGI IMG/M metagenome (GOLD analysis project Ga0268261, IMG submission 190353) | Nasutitermes corniger P1 segment gut microbial community from laboratory colony in Florida, USA - Nc150 P1 (SPAdes) (version 2) | ecosystem: Host-associated > Arthropoda: Insects > Digestive... | reverse complement strand
TATGACATTAGTAGCCTAAGGGTTAATGATTTAACCCTTATCCTGCTAACGTGGAGAAAATGGTGAGCTAATAATGCCAGCAAATAGCAGATGGGATTTAATTCGGGGTTTAAAGGGTTAAAGAACATGCACATCACTTGCAAGGACAAAGCTTTCGTTTTCTTTAATGGTATCATTACGTGGCGTTAATGCTTAAAGATGAGAATGGAAATGTGTGTTCTTTCTCTCCCCCCTCCAACGTGTTGCTCGAGCGTTGATGAGCACGGAGCTGAGCCTAGAAACCGTAGTTACGTGTGTGTTAGCACAATAGCGCCGTTCTCCAGCCACGCAATTTAGAGTAGAATGGAGGGCGTGAACTGCAATATCGAATGTGAGTTAATTAATCGAGTTAATATAAGCTTATGAATTCGCTGACATTGAAGGATTTTCTATTTTGATTACACCTGTCATGACAGTCAAGAACAGAACAAGAACAAACGATGTAGACATCGCACCCATGAAGACAGAACAGACTGTACCTTATCTAGTTGATGAAGTGTAAGAACAAATTCGTATGGGCACACCCTCGCTTGTACCGATACTACGGGAGAAGTTACGTCTAAGCTAATTGACTCACGCTTGATAGGAACGCACGTAGTTACAAAGGTTAGGTTTGTATTTCTTGGTACAGATGACGCACATTAGACAGTAGGTGAAACGCAGATTGCACATTGTGCAATTGTCGTCGTTACGTTCTTGGTAGCAGCAAGATTTCAGGCCCAGTAAAAAGTATTTGACAAAGCTGTGAAGGTAGTGGACTTCATAAACTGAGCTCAGGAACTTTTCAGTGCAGGATAAGACGAGATCGTTAGCGGTTACGAACGTGCATCTGCACAATAAAGTGGCACGACTCATGAAGGGAAGTTGAGTTGTGGGACATTTCAACGTACATGGTTTTCGATATCGTTGATTCGTAACACCAATGAAACACATTCGTTCGTGTTATGAATGAATGATTTAGGCAAGATGCACGCAATGAAGAGTGTCAAAACGTTTTTTGTGAGTCCATGCAGTAGTGTTCTCGTTAACTTTGATCTCGTCTGAAAGATTTTCAACCTATATCGAGAGTAACTGTAGAAAATTAGTTACCTTTAGTGTTCTAAGAATTTGTTCCAAGAGACTAAATACCGCAGTTGAATTACTGTAGAACTTGACTTGAGGGTACAGGTTTCTTATTTTCCCCCGACTTCCAAAGACTATGTGGACGGCAAACTTGTAACGTAGGTAAACACAACTGCTTCCTATAAAATTGTACGTTAAATGTATCCAAACACAACTTTGCACGTAGTTTTGTAATTTAAGAATGAAAGGTATTGAAGGAAGGTGATACTTTTTTTAATTATTGGAGTTCGGCGAGAGTTTGAGAACCTCTGTTCTAGATTCTAAATCATGAAAGTAAATTGTATGTGTGCGGGGGACGTGATCGCTGTCGTACTGCAGCAGCTAGTGAAGTAATTTTAGGTAACTTAATGTAAGAACGATAAAAAGATCCCCTCCATTGCTAAGGAAGTGTTGACTGCAACTTTTTTCTTTCATTCTTGGAGTTCCGCAAAAATTTTGGCGTTACCGACTAGATGATGGCAGTAGATGGGAACAGTGACTGATATCCTATGGCCACTAGAGAATAAATTTAAGGAAACCTTTCAGACATGCTAGTAAAGAAAATTTCTGCACCTTCCAGAATTGAATCTGACATACCCCCAGCCAGTTACATGACTGAGAAAAGCTGTTCTGGCTGTGGAGGAGAAGAGTAATTTCTACTAAACATTTCTCAGTTGTTAAAGAAATGAAATGCCTTTGCAACACCATAGCAAGAAACATGTTCCTTTGTGACTAGACTAAAACTGACAAGAACTCAAACCTCTTTACAAAGCCCAACTCTTTCTTAAACTATTATTTTTTTTTTCTAAAATATTAACATATTTACTGTATTGTCTGGTTCATTATAGTATGTGCATGTAAATTTTAAAAAACCACAGTTACGAAGATTTAGGTTAGTGAGCACAACAAATATTAATAGTATGCAGTTAGTGTGGATACAGAGTGCTTGAATTTATTAAAATTCAATTTGGTTATTCAGTTATCACAGTGTAATTGTACTAAAACCAGACCTTTACCATTATTTTTAAAAAACCATTATTTTAGTTTATATAAAGCCATGGTTAGGAAAAGAAGTAAATGCACTTCTACTCCCTCATGTATCTTCATGGCATGGCACTGAACTAAGCAAAGAGACCGCCGAATGTTCTAATGTGCAGCAGCTGAGGTTAGGAAATTGAAATGTGTGGAAATGTAATTGAGTTTCCAATTTTATTCTGTACAGTGCAAGTTACCATTGAAATGAAGTAGGCTAAATTTTTAGATATATTTGTTTATTCTTCATCTTGTATTTACATGCTTGGAACATTGAAATTGATGCAGCTTATATAACTGAATAAGGAACTCACTGCATTGACTCTTATGCAAAACTTATGCTTTTGTACTCTTTAATGAAATCTTCCATCTCAGTCATTCTGTTCCCACAGTCACACCACAAAAAACCTCATACATTGAAATACACACATGATTATATAATGTTCACTGAAATATATAAATAAACACAAAGTTTGAAATACATAATACTGCACATATGAACAATTTAAATACAGTACTTTAGTAACAGTTTAAATTTATACTCACAGAAAACACATTAGCTATATGAAACTAATAAGGCAGCGTCTAGATAGAGAAATACAACATGTTTTATACTTTTCAACTTAGGACTTTGTCTTGACTAGAGCTGGCAATTTGAAGGAAACAGCTCTTTCCAGAACTACTGGTTAAAAATTCATTCTTAAATTAATTCTCAATTTTAATCCAATATCTAATGAATTTAAAAGAATTTGTTTGGACTGTTTAATACAATTAAAAGTGCATCACAATCCAGGAAACTCTTTAAGGTTTCTGGCAGTTTTTATGGCCCATCACATAGGAAGCAGTACATGATACACAAGTGAAATTAAAGATGTATCTATACTGTTGAAACTCAAATGGTGAAACCAGCACTACTTGAACTTCTCTTGTTTTTCTTTTTTTTTTAAGTAGACTTCCAACATTGCATAATATTGATTCTTCTACAGATATTGCTGCAGTTTTTTATTAAAAGTTTTGGTTTTATTATTTTTTTTTGTTAAACAATGGAGAAATAGAAATTTGCTTCATCATATGTTGGTGCTTGTGGTATAAAAAGTTGTAAAAAATATTATCCTATTCATATTAAACAGTTCTGCAGAAGCAGATCAGTCTTATGATGGATTGTAGTTGTGTTTTGTCCAGAACATTATCCATGATGAGAGAAAGGGTAAAGAAACTTTGATCTACAACAGTCTTATTCAAAAAGTAGTAGTCTTGAAAATACTTCAACACTGGAAGAGGAATTCGTTTGTACACCTACATGTCTTTTATGTAGTAACCAGTATGTTTATACATGAAACTGATTACATGCTTAAAAATAAGCTTCAATTTTTAATTTTTATTTTTATTTTTATTTTTTTTATTATTTTTTTTTATTTTTTTATTTTTTTTTTTATTTTTTGGGTACTCAGTACAGTTTAGTCAGCAACTCAGGCTATTCACCAAATGTGAAATAATTTGCCCGACAGCAAGCTTGAACTTCAGGTTTAGTACTCAGCAATTATGACATTTTTGGCAAGATGATTATGATTTCCAGTCTTTTCTTTAACTTAAAAACTTATATTTTTTGTATCATACACTGTTTTTGGGAATCAAAGCAGACACATTAAACAGTGCCAAATATCAATCTCCAGAAGTTTGAAACCCAAAAGCCAGAGCCGGTAAAATTTCCAACCAGTGACAGCAATGCAAACTGAAATCTGGGAGCTTCAACCTCCTGGAACCTTCAGGACCTGTCCAGGCATGTACAGGAATTGCTTTTTCCTCTTTATTTATTTTTTTAAAGCATTATGCACAGGATATCCAGAAATTAAAGATGCAAAATCTTGTGCAGGCAATGGAGTTCTATGAAAATGAATGAATCTAATCTAATGAAAACTTGTACCCATGCTAACGAACTGCCTTGACAAAAGTGGTGATTACGTGGAATACATGATAGCTAAAGATATGTGTTAAGATTTTTTCACTCAATTTTTTAATAAAAATATTTTTAAAAATTATTGCATTTGTATCTTTACTTTATGGATGTCCTTATATAGTTACAGATTTAGTTACAGGGTCCAATGTTATTGCATTGAATTGGATGCTTCAAGAGCTGCTGCACTTCTGCATAAGTTTGATAACTTGTGCTTAGTCTTATGCTGTCACATGGGGTATGAGCTGCATTGAAATTTGATGTTACACAAGTATACAATTCATAATGAAAGACTTACAGAACAAATTTTTCACAATGTGTGTATTTCTGAGTTGTTCAATAATAGTGACATATAGCTACATAAACGTATTACTCAGAGGAAGAAGTAAATCATATTCATAAAGTGGATGCCATTTCTGTTACATTACACCATACCAAGCTATCAAGAACTGTATAAGATACATTTATCTTCAAGTGATGGTTCATCATATTTGATGACTATGGGCTGTTTTCATTTTTATCCCACTTCAAGGTTTATCTGGCTTGGATGGCTAGTTCGAGGCCAGAAGCATGACCTTTTGGAGGGCTTTTACCCCTGTGCTGATGTGATTCCTAACATGGAACTGTATCATTCTCTGTATGTGTTTATAGCCTGCCATTTAGAGGCAGTTTTTACCTTGAACAAAACATCCTGTAGTATTTAACACTTCTGATTTGTAAACAAAACAGTCATGAAGCAAGTTTACCTCTTACACTGAACTCATGACATATCATACAAAGAAAAAACCATTAAGGATTGAAGACAAAATTATTTGTTTTTATGCAAAGAAAAGACTGCAGCATATTAACATACAAATTTTTAACCATAAGTAATGAAAACATCATAAAACATTACTACTTTATTGTTTTAATCTATTGGGATTTGAAAAATGTCTGTACCATCTTAATCACAAATTAAGAAACCTATATGCTCACATTAGCTGCATGGATGCTGTAATATAGTAAATATTACTTTTGCATTTTATTACATTTTAGTGATTTTAAATTTTAGTATGAAGCTCTGTGAAGATGGGGTAAATGATGCATCAACATGTGGAGATATAAAAGACTATATTTTTATGTGTCAAATGTGTATTGGTTGGTGTTATGAATGAATGATTTGGTCAAGATGTGTGGATCAAACAGTGACAAGAGAGGGAAGTGTGCGTGTAGAATGACATTTTTCCTGGGTGTAAAGGAGTTTTATTTCCTTGATTACACACTGTTTGAAGTAAAATAGTATATCTGAAAAATTTAAGTATGCTATGTTGCCATTACACAAGAAGTTAGAGGTGCAGGTCCAGGGTCAACCCATGCGGGTTTGTGATGGACAAAATGTATTGGTACATTTTTCTCTGCAATTACTTCACCATGTTCATCACCATTCCACCAAAATTCTGTATTCAGTTAATACCTAGAATGAGGTATGCAAGGGATCCAGGACACCATAGTTGGTGTAATGCATAGGATAGTCCAGGGTTTGTGTCCCAGCAGGGGCAGGACATTTTCTGTCTGCAAAACATCCAGATTGGGTCTAGAAACTACAAGCCTGATATCCAATTGCTAATGGGGGGTAAAGTGGCTGGGGCATGAGCCTAACCTTCACCACTGGCTAATGCCGAGGTTAAGAATAAGTTGAACTGTACTGCAACTCCCCCTTTGCAACTTCATAGCATGTATCAGGGACAACTTTACCATTTTTTGCTGGAGTATGTAACAGATGTGACCAGCCTAGTCTCAGCACTTCATTGCTAACTAGGCTCTTGAATGGACTCAAAGAAATAATTTTTTTTAGTGTATATTTTGTCAAATGAAGACACTGAAATAGGATGCTGAATTATTATTATTATTATTTTTTTAGTTTACTTCCACCTCTGAAATGCTTAGTATTTATTCCACAGATTTAAATGTAAAATCACTAGCCAGTGTGATATTACAGTACTGTTCCATTCATACTGTCAGAGCTACTAATGTCTCTTACAAGAAATGATCAGCTAAATGTGATATACACAATACATGGCAAGATATGTAGAGTAATATATATATATATATGCAGTACAGCCTTGCATATGGTGGGAATACCATTTGCATTCAGGGCGCAATTTGTTGGAGACATGCCTGTATTAATTGTCTGTCATGTCTTTGGCATGAGTAAATAAGTCTAATATAAAATTGTTTGGACCTGATATGTGTGTGTTTTTTTTTTAAATCAGGAATAGGTTTTTGTGTATTGATTTTCCATCATGAAAGTGAAAAATTGAGCCCTGTAGTTTTCTGTTACAGAAGATTTAAATAACTCTATAATATAATTGAAACAAAACTCACTCTTAACTACAAGTGTACTTTTTAATATAAAAAGTACACTTTTCATTAATTTGCAATGTTTCTATTGCTTTGTTATTAACTGCATTCCTTATATATCTTCTAAAACATTCACTTTTATTTTGCTGCAGCAAGTTTCTGAGAAGTGCTGCTTTGTCAATGGGTGAATATTTCCAAAAATTTTTTTAAGTTTTATGGTGCCTTCATTTTCAGGGACAAGTGCTGGTAATGCCTCTTGTCCCTCAAGATGAATGCAATGTGATGCTTCAAAATATCAGGAAGTACTTGCTCAACCAAACCAAACCAAACCAAATGACATAGCACCATGTCCTGGACGACTTGATTCTTCAGCAGTACTGTTTTGAGAACATCAAATCTTACAACTTTTTGGCTGGGCATAAAGATCCTCTGTGACTTGGTATTTGAAAATTGATATCAAGAATGTCTTAAAACTAAATGATTAAATAAATAGAACTGAAAGATGAATACTTAATTATAACAGTGAACGTGAGTGAAGTCAGATCTATGAAAACAGCCCAAATGCTGGGATGCCTGCGGTATTTCCTACAGAATGGCTGGTGTTAGAGGACGCTCAGTTTGTTGGCCAGATACAGTAGATGCACCAACGTGCAAGCCATTGACATCAAATTGCCAATGGCAATTAACATGTGCACCTTACGGAAAGCCTTGTGAATCTTGATGTAGTGGGGACATTTCGCCAATGGGCCAGGATCATGTCGTCCAACCTCCAGACCAATTCCTGCTGCCTTCTCCATTGCAATTTTGGCTGCAATGAGCCTTAGGAGGGGTGGAGCCAAGTATAAGCGGATGAGCAGCTCCAGTAGAAAGCACACTGCCATAGCACCAACCTAGAATGGGAATATGATAATTCAGTGCACCTTGAAAATGCTGCATGGGCTTTACTTGATGCAGTGAATGAAAATGTGTAAGCTGTATGTTCTCTTCATATGCCTGACCATTGAAATGACTCCCTGAAGATTAACATACTGTTTATGAAATATTGTACATAACATCCTCACTAAACTTTCTCAAAGATACCTGTAATCTGCTCTAAACTTCATGAATCTTAATACTTGTAGGAAATTATCAGATATATGTCTCCACTTTATGTGAAGTTCTGAATTCAGCTCTTTACTATGAAGTACAAAAAAATGACTTCAAACTGTAACATAATTCAAAATTTAACGGAAAATTGTTTGTGTTTGAATTTCCAGGGAGTTGGGATAGCGCAGTGGGTATAGTGGCTAGGCTACCGACTGAACATTTGTGATTTGATTCCTGGCAGGCACAAAACATTTTTCTCTTATGCAGAGCATCCAGACTGATTGCAGGGTCTACCTAATGTCCTATTCAGTGGGTACCAAGTGATGAAATGTGCACTTTGTCATCATCAGTATGTCCTTGTATCAGTAAGTCATACAATGAACAGAACACATAACCATCAACCTCATCTCAACCTTCATGTTCATTTCTAAAGTTGTAATTAAATTAATTTTTAAAATTAGAGATAAAAAATCCACTTAAAATTGTAGGCTCAAATTAAACATTTGTTCATAATTCAATTACTAGTGAGTGTGTACTTGAAATCCATTCTACATTTGCAGTATCTTTCTGTGAATACTCTTGTAACACTCAAGACCCACCAGGTTACGTGGATTTGTTTTTGTTATTTTCATTAATTTTTATGTTCGTTATGCATTTAAAGTATGTTTAATTGTTTCGCACTGTGGTGTCAAACTTGCCAGTATAAAAAAATGGTGCACTTACTTCCATTAAGGAATTGGTATTCTTTGATGTTCATAAAGTCATCACTGTGCAGATAAAGACTGTGGTGAAGTTACATTTTCTTTTGTATGTGCACTGAAATGCACTGGTAATTTATTGAGAGAACAAGAATATTGTAAAGCTGTCTGATGTACCTGTAGGGCCAAATGAGTATCCCATGTACTTGTAGGATGCAGTTTGACAAAAATGACAAGGGTGATGAGGCTTAGGAAGCTGTTGAGTCCGAAGTATCGTGGGAATAAAACTTGCTGCACTTCCCCAAATGTGTGTCGCGGCACAGCAAAATACAGTGACAGACCTGCATATTATACAAACACATTATTATTATTGTTGTTGTTGTTATAGGTCAATGGCAAATCACATACACATGCAGAGGAAAAGAAGAAATCTGATGAAGGAAGCACCCACAGTCACCTGGACGAAAAGTGATTAGTGAGTACTTAATCTGCCTTATGTCCTTGATGTGAGTGAGAGGGTGATCATATGAGTCACATTCTGGTTACCATTTCAACTGCTGTTACTGAGTTGTGTGTTCTATGTGAGGTATGCACTCTTGCACCCTGGTTGCCATGACAACCATTGTTACTGGGCTGTTTGTTCTCTGTGAGTTGGAAATTTTTGGTAAAGAAACAGTTTTTATAATTGAAACAGAATATGCTTACAGTGAGGTACAGGCTAAGGCTGAAGAAACAATGGAGCATCGAGCATGTGATACAAAATAACACAACACTCTGATAGATTAAATTGACTTGTGGGTTGGTGTGAGGATAAAGAAATGAGTGATGAACGGGGAATTATGGCAGCGTGAGGCTAGTTGTTGTTTTGACATCATGTAGTTTCTGTGGGAACCAAATATACAGATAATTAATTCAGTCACAAATGGAGGCTGAAATGTGGAGTGTTTCAGTTGGTGTTGTGTATCAAGTTTTGCAATGCCTGTAGACTATTATTTGTCATTCCAAATGGGTTCAAGTTGGTGTGCATATTCAGTGAAATCATGAGTGCCCCTCAAAGGCTCTAATATGTGATGTTGCTACCAAATATCAAGAGTATGCAAAACATTGGGACTCACAAATACATGGGGCCCAAGAGCCCATCACAACAAATTATTTTTTACACTAACTGAACACCATGCATTATTTGGACAAATTCAAGCTTATTTGCAAGAACTCATCTGTGTATAAATGTGTTTCAGTGTTGCCAAATGTAGCATAATAATAGCTCATATCATATTTGGCTGCAGTGCATGAAATTTAGTATCTTTCATCATGAGATTGTGTTTTTTTTTTTTTTAATAATTTGCAGAGGTTAACATTAATGGGTGACTGTTTCTCTTGACTGTGATCAGTTTATTAATAAATGCTGAAAACTTCAGAGTGACATGATTATTGGAAAGTAGCAAAATTTTCTTTGGTAGTACATTTATTCATAGGTCAGGTAGCAACGCTGATACACAGTGGAAAACATTATTTAAAGTTAATACGCTTGTTATAAATTTGACAAGATAAATTCTCATATTAATCAACATTTTTGTGTATGCAGAAATTTTTATTATGCCTTTGACAAGGTAAATTCTCAAATTATTCAATGGTTTTTAGTGATGCAAACAGTGAATAGCTACTTTGGATTTCTTGACCCCCCCCCCCCCCATAAAAAGTGTTAAAATGAGGTATTTTAAACCCTTGCGCAAATCTCAACAAAGAATATCCTTAAGTGGTATCTCCTTACTTTGCAGTGAGTTTATTAATACAGTTTTTTATTTTACGAAAATGAAGTAACTGACACAATAGTGATTAGGCAATTGTCAGAATTACATGGTACAAAGAATAGCTGTTTTGAAAGATAATTTTCCAAGATGTATACAGTTTTTCATGTTGCTTTTATGCTTTTGATAATGATGGCTGTTGTTGAAAAGTCATTTAGTTAACCATAGCATAAAATAACTACAAGGGGAATTCAATCAGCCAAACCAGGCCAAATGACCTTTGCATTTTGGCATTAAAAGACAAAAAAAAAGTTAGAACCTACTGAAGAGTTTTCTTGGGAGAACAACCGACTATTATGGCACTTCTCAAAAAAAACAAGAGGAATTCAAATTTTCCAAAAATTTATTGCTTGTAACTGTCAGTGGTGTTGGGATTTGTGTGTACATTCATGTGCATGTTCTGCACCCCTCTGCTTCCCCCTCCCCCCAAAAAACAACCAATATTCTTGATGTCACAATTGTATCAATTTTGCATATAATTACACGAAACTAGATTTAGATAAACATTCATATCGGAACACCAGGTCTGTTTATGATTAATTTATAAGAAGCTTCCCAACTTCATCACAGATATAAATCCCCTTAGCAACTTGTTGACGGGCCCAAAAATCCCAGCGCACCACTTGCTGTAATGTACAAGAAAGGTTATCTATGGTAATTATAGCAATTGAAGAGCACAGTCGAATTTTCCAGTTTTAATTTGAACAGGAATTCCCCTAGATCTTAGTGAATAACATTATCATTAATATTTAAACCTTCAAAAACAAGAGTCAGATTTGTGACAACTTCTGTGTTGTTTGGCTGTGTGTGGAGTTGCATGTTTTATTGATGTCCAAGTGAGATATTACTTAAAACATTAGCCAGTGTGATGAAATTCCCAAAAATCACGCATCAGATCCTGCACATATTGTTAAGTACCAGTATGTTGATGATCTGTTGCAAATGTTATTTAAATTATAATGCCCAAACATGTGACATAGACCCTGATGTTATTCAACAGAAAAAATGACTAAGTATTTTACCTGAGACAAAAGTCATCCACATTTGTGCTCCAAAGTGCATCATGAAGGCAGACAGGTAGACAAGACTAATGAATGGTGAAGGTTTTGTGTGGACTTCACTTTTGTTCTTCAGTGGATTCAATAGCATTGCGATAGTGGTCACAGCAATGAGCATGAGTATGTGAGCCGGCTGTGTTGTATGAAACAAAATTCTGTAACAGAACCAAATTAACTTGCAGATTGATGAATTAATTTCCTATGTGTAAATGAGGGCAAATCTTCCTTCACTTACCTCCAAACATTTCTGACTTAAAGCACTCTTGGTGTAGGATCATTGTTGAAAATTTTCTAAAACAAAAACGGAAATCGATGAAGGACACCTGATGAAGAACTTACTTTTGTTCCAACAAGTAATCATTTTTGGAATGCATTTATCTTTCTGTATAACTAAATATGATAAATATAAATAGTTATTTTTGCAGATGATTTTTTTCTTCTAAGGAAGAGGCATTGACAATTCTGAAATTTGTGTTTCATATCCGAAGGTATTCTTCTGATGTCTTTTTTTATTAATATAATTATTGTACAAGTCAGTAGCTGCGTTTGAAGGTGCTTTTTGAAGGGTAAATAAAAAGGCTTAATGTTGTCTAGTCTAGTAGCATAGCTAGGATTTTTGGCCCCTCTGGGCTAGTAATCGCATTGGCTCTCACTAGCATGCAGTACAAACTTAAACGATGGTAATTGTAATTGTAATTTTATTTAACGTTCCATAAATCCACAATGAAAACAATAAGTAGGATATAGAACATGTCAAAAGTAATACATTATGTAAAATATACAAATGTGTGGAATCAAGAAAAAATTGATTCTGAGTCAAGTACATAAATGATGTTAAATACAAACAGGATAAACCACTGTATAATGAGAAAAGCATAGGAAGATATGGCTATAGTTACAAACAGAGGAACAAGCCAGATACAGACAACAAGCAAATCATAGCAAAACAAATACAGATAGCAAACATATGCATGTTATTAAGACTATATATTAAATGAATGGTCTTATTAAAGACATTTAATGGCAATTAACTATTCAATTCCCTTCCATTTTTCTCAGTGTTTAACATTTGTTAAGCGCAGAAAGTAATTTTTATTTAAAATATTTATTTTGAACCCCTTGGACTCTGCCGAGCCCTGATCACTCGTCCCCTCATCCCCCAGCCACACCACCGCTTGGTCGTGCACCTCCGAACTACACCGTGTTAAGCCAAGTATTAACCTTTTGGCACCGGAGTTTTACATTTAATTCAAATAAATCACCATCCTGATGCAACAGTTTTTCAGTTTATTATCCTGACGTTTGTTTACAGCTCAACATGTTTCGGGCGTTTCCCTGCCCATCATTAGGAGCTCAATGACTGCAGTGGCAGCTCTGAGTTTAC
>Ga0268261_10002863_pt1 | contig 12500 bp, 16 predicted proteins | sample TergutNc150P1_FD_190353 | JGI IMG/M metagenome (GOLD analysis project Ga0268261, IMG submission 190353) | Nasutitermes corniger P1 segment gut microbial community from laboratory colony in Florida, USA - Nc150 P1 (SPAdes) (version 2) | ecosystem: Host-associated > Arthropoda: Insects >... | reverse complement strand
CACACACACACACACACACACACACACACACACACACACACACACACACACACACACAGAGTACATACAATGGATTAATAGTAGCAGTTGGTGTGAGAAAAAAGATAATGCCAGTTAGAAAACTGTACAGTTATGACCACTGCACTGGACATGGAGTGACTAAAGTGATGATTTGAAGATAAAAACAACTTTCTTATCAAAATTTTAAGATGACATAGGATGAGAGGTTAGTTAGAACTTCAAAATCTGTAGGCAGATAAATCAGAATACCAAACACAAACACAAAACAGATACACAGTGCATCTACAAACTTTTAGGACTAGATTCATAAAAAATGGAAATCTCAAGAAAACAACTTTAATGCTCCTTGGCCTTCAAAACACATCCCTCCTAATTCCATACACCTACTGGCAGGGTCATAAAGTTTCTGAACACCTCCATAGAATTCAGCTGCTGGGATACTTTTTAATTTACTCATCACATTGTTCTGGATGTCTGAAATGCTGTCAAAATGGTGGCCTTAAAGTGTGATTTCACTTTAAAGAATAGAAAAATAGTCTGCAGGTGCCAAATCTGATGAGTAAGGGGGTGGTAAAGAAAAGTAAACCTTTTCTTTGCAAGTAACTGCTTGATGACAGTTGTGATGTGTGTATCATGCAGCATGAACCAGTTACCTCATAGAACCTTGCCCGGCCTATTGTATCGAAGTCTTTTCAGAAGTCCGTCCATCCCTTCTCTGTAGAATTCAGAGTTAACAGTCTGTCCTTCCTGTACAAATTCTTTATGCACGACTCCCTGCCAATTGAAGAAAATAACCAACATGTTCTTCACTCGAGACTTCTGGAATCAATATTTTTGGGCTGAAGTGACTTTTCTAAAACCCATGAAAATGACTGTCGTTTCATTGCCGGGTCACAAGCAAGCACCAAGATTTGTCACCAGTTACAATGTTTTTAAGAAGTCAGGATCACCTCAAATCTTGACATGCAGCAACTTGGTCCTCCTACTGTTCTGCAGTCAATCCTTGCAGTACAAAGCATTAGCAAACTTTTTTTTTTTAGATCTTCAACAATAATCTTCCGTACTGTATTCGTGCTTATTTCAAGCTCATATGCTAACATTTGAAGTAAGAGGTGATGATTTTACAGCAACAGTTGGCAAAACTTTTTGATGTTGCCATCCCTTCAAGACTCAGAGGGGCAACAACTCCTGGGATCGTGTTGAACATCTTCCCACCCTTCATGAAACCATCCATACTGGCGAAAAATGTTGGAATGCTGTTTCATCTCCACAGGCTGCAGGCACCATTTCAAGTTTCTGTTGCAGGTTTGAAACAAAACTTTATTGCCGCTCGTTCGTTACTTGACTGCATGACATATGGTTTTACTGCACAACAATAAACAAGAATGTACCTTAGAACTGCTTTGCTCATGCTGACATTAACTTTGCACAAAGCAAGTGCAGACAAGTAGTAACAGTCCCAGCAGTGACCATTAGATAGCACAGGCAGTATCCTGTGAAAAAAATCAGTCCTAGAACTTTGTAGGCGCACTGTGTATAGCACACTAAATATATATACCGATGTGTAAAAACCAGCATAAATTGTTTCACTCTCACAGAAGAGACTATAAGCGCAAACTCAGTTACAAAATCAGGTACAAAATAAAGTGCCTTTGATACAACTTTAACAATAAAACCACTCAGCAAATTAATAAATGGGAATATTGATATGCAGGCAATCATATTAAAAAGTTCTCAAATGCTGAGACATTAATGCAGATAACTAATTTTCAATGCTAATAATTTTTTTTTTAAGATCAGTGTGCTCAATGAAACATGTAGGGAAAGAAACTGAATTACATTCTAAGTAAAACAAAGTTACTGTTGTGCTGTAATTCAGTTACTATATTTGACAAAATACATGCAACAATATAGACTTGAACATTGTGATTGCTTTGGCATACCTTAGTAATTCCTGGCAAGTCAACCAATGTAAGATTCACAACACGTGCTGAATAAATCTTCAGACTAATTGGTTCCGGGCAAATGCCTTTGTTATGACCAGCCATCCTGTCAGTTTCCCTGTCAATCTCTGACCTGATTTCATTGAAATCTGTGTAAATTTTGCCTTTGGTGTGTAAAAATATGCCCCACTCTTCCAAGTCCAATGTACCTGTAATTAAGAACAGCAATAACTCTGGACAATTATACTTCCATTAACATTAACAGTATGAGAAAAGCCACTAAATTAATTTATTCACTCTTCTGTTAGAAAGAACAAACTCCATAAACACCATATGCATATATATTCATGTCATACAGAGTGGCTAGTTGCCATAAGCATATTAACCCTTTAAAAATGAAGCGCAGACTGCTTTATTTAAAGACCCAGTTCATACCGCGCAGTAAACACTTTTCATCTTGGTTATAAAAATCAATAATTTTGTGGAATACGTGGAACAAGTCGCTGTTTGTTCTCAGATAAATACAAAACACATAAATACAGTGTGGGCAGAGCGTACAGTTGTTGAATGTTAAACTGGTGGTGGATCACGTAACCAGTAGAATTTAAAAGGTTAATGTAAACCTTGGTACATAATTACATGTTTTGGAAACAAACTCCCTGAAGATGGTCAGGTAAAATTTCATCAACACACTGGCATAGTAACAGACAGTTGTTGGTTTAACAACTGGTGTGTACAGGCTCTCTATGACTTATTTGCATAATTCATCATTCTTCGAAACTGCTGCAGATCCATGTCTAAAGGACAGACAACAATGCAGACATAGCTTTTGTTCCTGCCAGCTGCTCGGTAGGAGTGCAATTTGAATGAACCAACATGAAAATGCTTTTATTGCTACACTGTCATAATATGCACGAATGACCTCTATAGTCACACAACATGCCACAACTGGCATAGTTCACTTTACCAGCAGCCTGAAAGACATTTACTCATCAACCTCACAGTGGGATAGCCAGATATGACACCAATTTGGCTTTGTGCAACGTTGATGTCATCAGACATGAGACACATTATTGTACAATATATGATAATATTACCACTGAGTTCTTAAACCAGGCCTTACGCAAATGCCTGCAAATATTATGTCCATCTGTTATCGTGTAGCAATACTACTCATTCCTTCTGCGTACCTCCCACACATTTCTTAAGTTCCCAGCACAGAAAATGAAGACCTCACTGTCAAAATAACATGCGTTTCCTCCCCTTGTGAATATTACCATAACACAGAACCTAAAATGATGTTTAAGTTTTCAAGAGTAGATTCTATCAATGGTACACTGAATTGAAGGCTCAGCAGCTGAAAATTCTGCTTCAGACACCTGTTCTGCACATAAAGAATCTGCCATAACCTGTCCAGAATGTTAAAACTGTGGGCCTACTGACAAACTGTATTTCACTTTTGCAGTCCCTGGATCATTTATGCTGCAAAAGTGCACTACAGGATGTGACCAGTGTGGTAAAATGTTGGCCAACATGTCAGTGGGTTGTGGCGCAAACATAAAACACGCTGGAGGGTATTCAGAAGTTCAGTTTGGCTTCGAAAACATTAAGTACTGCTACAATTGTGAACTGCTTTCACAAAGCTGTAAATATGCTGTAATAAGAATGCTAGAGCAAAATTGAAAGCAAAAATGAATATATGGTCAAAAATTGGTCTGTGTCAAAAACTAGATCATGAGGTAGAAGTGGACAATTTTATTGGTGTGTATAATAATACCATGGTTGTTGAAGAACTCTTTGACAGTAACAACTAGGGCACCTGGCAAAAATGACACTTTAGAATGAGGAAGAATGCAATGTTGGTGGCGGTGATGATGAAAATGCCATTACTGTTACAGAAGTATCCACCATGGTGCAAAGTGATCAAGAAAGTCATTTGGAACCATCAATTGCAGAGGAGTAAAATTCTCCAATAGTTTACCAACAAGTAACTACTAAAACAGGATTTGAGGAAAAAATTCAGACATTTGTAACAAAATAAACATAGTATATTTGACTCTCTTTTTTTATATGTATATAACTGTCTTTCTGAAGTTTTAATGTTTTTCAATGTAATGATATTTAATTATAACAAAAATAATTTTGTCACCTGCACTTTTTTTGTTATAAGTGCATAAACATTGACTGCATGGTTACATGTGTTACTAAAGCTTTCATGATGCTTCAAGATACTAAAACACATAAAAATAACCGTAACTGACACAATTTATCGTCTGAAAAATGTGCCTCATTTTGTACAGGCAGTTGCATAAATACACACATATATGACATAACCATGTTTGTCAATCTGAGAGGAACATAATAATCATTACCTTCTTCAGGTGTTCTGTGTTCCCTGTCTTCCTTAGGACAATACACCAACTGCAAAACTAGCGGACGTCTTGTTACAATGCCTGTGCCTCTGGGTAAAAAAGACCGACCAACCAAGCTTTCAATGACTGAGCTCTTCCCAGAACTCTGTAACAGACATGGAACATGCATAAATGCAAATGTACCAGTACCCTTCCTGCTAAATAATAATAATAATAATAATAATAATAATAATAATAATAATAATACAAACTATTTTAAGAATAAAATTTTGAAGAAAGAAACTGAGAGTAAATGCCGGTTATGTAAACAACGTGAAGAAACTATTGACGACTTAACCTCAGGATGCCCCATTTTGGCGAAGAACGAATATTTAATGAGACACAATAAAGTTTGTACACATTTGCATTACTCAATATGCAAAGACTTAGGCATTGACACTGCAGACAAATGGTACACACACATGGCCAAACCAGTGTGGGAAGAGGGAGATGTCACAGTGTTGTGGAATCAAGCAGTACACACAGACAGAGAAGTTACAGCAAATAGGCCAGATATAATAATTAAAAACAAAAAAGAGAAAACATGCACACTGATAGATGTGGCAATACCCACAGACAGAAATGTTGTGCAAAAGGAAGTGGAAAAGACGTTAAAATACAAGAGTTTATGTACAGAGATACAACGAATGTGGAACCTGAAATGTACAATTATACCAGTAATAATTGGAGCCACTGGAATAGTAACGAGAAGCTTAAGAAAAAATTTGGAAGCTGTACCAGGAAAACATTCGATAGGTTCACTACAAAAGACAGCTATACTTGGAATACCACACATAATACAGAAAGTACTGCAGTGTGAAACTTGAAGCCTGAGCGGTGGGGATCATTGTTGGTTCAAGAGAATTACCAGGAAGAATAGGCCTGTGACAAGAGACACCAACAACAACAATAATAATAATAATAATAATAACGGACTACAAAAAAAAAAAAAACCAGTCATATCGGGCACTGTACACATACTACGGAAATTGCTAATGTAAAAGTACAAAACATACTTCATGGGCGAAACAACATTACATATAACATAAACTGTAAATACAAAACAGCTGAAACACCATATACCCTAGAAGCATGGTGTGTTTCAGGTATATAATTGTAAATACCCTACATAAAGGTGATAACAAAAGTAATGATGATGATGATGATGATAATAATAATAATGGGCTAAGGAGTGGGGAAGTGATATGCCTTCACCCTCTCCAGGGGCATGTGATGCGAATATACAACCTCTCAATGCTCAAAACCGTCCAGGCATGATGAAGTATCACATCTTACAAGAGGTGACCTTGTTGATTAACAGAACATGGCAGATCTGGAGGAGTCAATCAAAAAAAATCCTCTAGTCCAAGGTGCACACTACTGTGCTAAGGGACTACACACTCATCTGTGGTGGAGGGTAAGAAACCAGGAACGGTGAACACTGAGAAGTGGCACCCCTCGGTTGCAAGCACCCTGACTGCGGCAGGTGGGGCTACATTGCAGTAGACAGAGGACAACCCTAGCTACTCGTGGGACAGCGATGGTGATTCTAAAACAAAATAGTACAAAACCAGGAAGAAGGAAAGAACACAGATCCTTTAACAGCACTGAAGAGCATGGAAACCATACCTAGGAAACTCAGCATGGACCATCTCAAATTGGTGTCGGGCAAGGAAACAGAAAGGAATGATGGAATAAACAAATCCGATGGAGCAAAGAGAAGTGTTGTGGTGTTTCATGTACATCTAAGAAAAGACAATAGGAGACAACTAAAAGGAAGCCTATGAATTATGGAGAGAGAGAAATGCAAAGACAAAAATACATATAAATGCAAAACTATTGTTAAACCAGCCCTACATTTTAAAAGTTAAAGAATAACAACTCTTGAAACTGATGAGATAAAGGAAAATATTAGACTTAAAATATGGAATGATACAGATCACACAAAAGAAATGAATGGTGACGAAATGGATATGGATGATAAAGAGTGCCTAAAGAGAGACCAAGAAAGTAGCAATAATGGCTTAGGTAAAACAGAGTATAACAAACACCCAGGAGTAGAAAGAGAGCAGCACACAGTTAGGAATAAGCTAAAGGAAGATGTTCAAATAATGTGGTATAACATGAGGCTACTACAAATGTCTGAAAGGGAAAGGCCACCAAAACTGAAAGTAAACAGGAAATTGACAAAGCTGAAGGAAGAAATATATGGAATAACTGAAGAACTGTTAGAAGAAGATGAATCGGACATAACAGATATAAACAACTTTATAAACGCTGTAGCCACAATTATGACAGAAAACAAATCAGTCTAGCAAAAGCAGCAAAAATAGAAGAAATTAAAATTTTTTTAAAATAAGAATGCAGAGACAGATACACAACTGGAGAAAAGTTATCAATAATGGCAGAAAATGGAACAGGCTTCGATAATGGAAACCTCCACAGGAAAAAGAGAAAGATTTTTCAAAATATAGTGATACAAATGCCAGAGAATTTGCATGGTTGACAGAGACATGGAAGCAGAAAGTGCAAGCAAAAGCATAAAGAATCAGAAGGCATGAAAAAAGAGAAACCCAGTATATCCACAATAAAATGTTCAAAGACACCAAAAAATTTTACAGAAACTTGGGCACGAAGAATGTACAGACCAGAGTATACCCCCCCCCCCAATGGCAGGGGGAAGTCACTGTGGGGAGAAGGAGCACAGCATAATGCAAGAGCAGAATGGATAGAAGAGATGACAGAAGGAAAATCAGACTATTACAATCACTTCATTTTTGTCGAACCTCACAATTGGAAATCTGGAAATGATAAAATACAAAATAACTGCCTTAAAGCATCCCAGTTGCCCAAAGGCATATTACAAAAGGCTTCAATGCAGTAATGGAGGAATAAGAGTAGGTACCTGGCTGGCTAACCACAGGAATAACTCATTTGCTACCAAAATCAGGAGACAGCAAGGAAGTCAGAAACTACTAACCCATTACGTGCATAACAACCATGTACATAACCCTAACAGAAATGACAGCCAAAAGAATTTCCACACATGTGGAAGGGCAGAACTTACCACCAGCACAGCAAAAAGGATGTCACCCCTGAAGTAAAGATTGCAAGGATCAATTAATGATATCAAAAGCAATATGTGAGGACTGCAAGAGAAGGAACAAGAATTTAAGTATAGCCTCGATTGATTACCAGAAAGCATCTGACAGCATTCCACATAGCTGGGTAGAAAAGTCAATAGAATTGGTAGGAGTAAAACTGTTAGATTTTGTAAATTATCAATGGAGAAATGGAACACAAGGCTCCATTTAAAAACAAAGAAAGAAGTAATAGTCGCAACCCATTCAGGTACAAAGAGGAATATTCCAGGGGACTCTCTTTTGCCATTATTCTTTTGTATAGCATTTATTCCATTAACAAATAAGCTGAACTGAGTTGATTGTGGATACCAAATACACAGAATGGAAGGGAAAATAAGTCACTTATTGTAAACGGATGACTTGAATCTTGAAATGAGGATGATTTGGAAAATGAAATAAAATTGTGAAAGCAATTAGCAAAGACATTAATGTGAATTTTGGAATAGAAAAGTGTGTAAGAATGTTTTTAAAAAAAAAAAAAAGGTAGAGTCCAAAGCAAAATATATATAGGAAGCACATTTGAGAAGAACATTAAAGAACTAGACCCAAGGGATGCATATTTATATTTAGGTACAGAAGACAGCCATGACAGACAGCATACGAATGAGAAAGAAAAGTTGAAGAAGGAATATATGAGGAGACTGAGATTTGTTTTGGGCACAGAAAAGAATAAAATTCAAGCAATTAGATCATTGGCAGTACCAGTACTTCGATACCGTTTTGGAATTTTTAACTGGCACCAGAAAGAAATGCCAATCTGGACAGGAAAATGAGGAAACTGCAAACCATCCATGGACAGCATTACCCAAAGGCAAACACAGATCACTTGTATGTTCTCAGAAAACAGGGAGGAAGGGGCCTGATGAATTAGAAGAAGCCTACACAGTAGAAATTATGAAACTGGTGGAATATGTAGACAGAAAGGAAGATACACTAATACAGATTGTCAGAATGCATCAACACAACATCAACTCGGTAGTGTTACAGATAGCTAGACGCCTCAAGACAGAAGTAGAGAAAGGAACAAGACAAATAAAGGATGGCATAGCAGGGAAAACAAAAGAAAGATGGGAATGGAAGAAGATGTATGGACAATTGCCATGTAACTTAGATGAAAAGCTGGTGGATAATAAACACTCATATTGATGGCTAAAATTTGGAGACTGGTCTAAGTTGCCACAATAGTGGCAGCTTAAGACCAAGCAATTAGTACAAACTATTTTCAGAATAAAATTTTGAAGGAAGAAACTGACAGCAAATACCAGTTATGTAAACATGAAACTACTGACCACCTAACCTCAGGATGCTCCATTTTGGCGAAGCATGAATACTCAATAACACACAACAAAGTTTGTGCACATATGCATTACTCGATATGCAAAGCCCCAGGCATTGAAATGAAAGACAAATGGTACAGATACACACCCAAGCCAGTGTATGAACAGGAAGATGTTACAGAGTTTTGGAATCAAGGAGGACACACAGACAGAGAATTGACAGCAAATAGACCACATACAATAATTAAAAACAAAAAAGAGAAAACATGCATACTAATTAATGTGGCAATACCCGCAGAGAGAAATGTCATGCAAAAGGAAGCGAAAAAGAAGCTAAAATACAAGCATTTTTCCCGGAGATCAAAGGTACGCAGTTAACAACACTACTGTGTAAATAACTTCCCAGACACTGACCTCCTTACCATACCAACCAAAAAACAATTGCAAAAGATGTACCCTATACACTAATAAAATACATTTTAAATATATTATATATTTAACAAGACTGAAAATAGTATACTCCACGACATAGTATGCAGTCTTTGTGTAAGCATTTATAACTTTCACATTACCGTACAGTTTTACGGTACACACATAAATGTAATTTGACTTAGGCCCATAAAAAACACAGCCTCACCTATGCCCATTTTCATGGAACTAAAAAAATGATCAACAGCACTGTACCAAGTTTAATTTAATTTAGCAAGTACAGACAGAAATTTGCTTATGCTCCTAAGATAAGTATGGCTTTTGCTGTGCCAATTCTCATCAAAATTAAGATAAGGTCTTTTATTTTCTCTACTACGTAGAAGAAAACTAGCAACACACACACACACACAACACAACAAGATTCACTGAAAGACCATTAGGTAACCACAATGAACACCACAAAACCATACAAGTATACAGGCTTTCCAATTATTCAAACATCACATATGTTTAAGCTCTATGTTTCACTTGTTTTTCTTGTTAACATAACTAACAATTTAGCAATATATAAGTACATACATTCATTATATTTGAGTTTTTAATCTTAACTTTTAAAGATTTAGAGACTTCAGGGGCACTGAAAATGTTAAATAAGGAAATTTTAAGCACACTAATTTCATTTTTATAACACAAGGTGACCACTGAAACAATTCTGGTACATTTTATTTGCCCTAATTTGTCATTAAATCAAAATACACAATGTTCAGTGCAGGAGTCACACCTACATATAGTTCCTGCTACGAGTTACATTTTGTTTGAACAGTCATTAGCTGGTTGGCAGTCAGTACACAGCAATCCATATGTTCACATAAGTGGGGTCTCTCACTATGCAGCAACCGTGCCATTAGGTGTGCAGGTCATTGTTGATTGCCACGTGTTCATTTTTGTGATCTGTCACCTATGAGAATTGACTGTTACATGTTTAACCACGGTGAGACAGAGAACAAAAGAGAGCGCGTCTCTTGTTAAGAATAACTCAGGAGAAATTTGTGACAAATGTGTGCATAAATTTTATTAGTAGTAACCAGATTCATCTCTACACGGCCAACTGTGTAAGTCAATTACAAAGAGTGGTGTGGTGTTTCATCTGTTGCTCCTAAGAACAGACATCAACAAACGTGAGTACTTACACCAGAACTACCCACACATCCAATCATGATTCAACCTCAAGCTTTAAGGTTTACACACTGAAACTGATGAAGTTTCACGTGATCAGAGATGTTACTCCATGTCAACTGTCAAACAGTTACTGATGTTTTGAAAAATCATGGCCCCAGTAATCCTAGTCACAATCATAGTACACCATACACAAACAGAACAACATATAATGGCAATTTATGGGCTAACATGGCATTTTCTGCAGCACAAAACCTTTCATTCTGAGAGTTCACATATTCAGTGAGATGAAACAAGCATTGCAGTTAACCAGAATCAGTGTGGAGTCTGTTTCTTCCATTTGATTTTTACAACAGTCCTTGTAGGATCATACTTAGCATGTACATGGTACAGAAAAATGCAATATTTTGGGTGGTATTCCTATTATGATAAAAGACTGACTCCAGGACTACACACAACTAATAACTCTTACGCCAGATTTGGTGTAACTCTGTGAGTGAGCCAAGTTCCATGCAAAGGTAGCTGAAGGGAAGGACCCCACAGTAAAAAGCACAAATTAAAATTATAAAGACAAACTACTGGTTGATAAAATGGGTGAAAAATGATCAACCCCTGCACCATAAAAATGTGATGGCTGTTGTTCATCCTCTTTCTAAAATTATCAATATTTTACTTACACTTTGCTCAGAGTGGCCTTCTGAAAGTCACTTGGCTCCAAGAAATGGAGTCCTATGTGACAGAGTGTTGCTTATGCTACAACATCACAGTCACATAGGGCAAAAGTGGCTCTTTCACTTTGCAATATATTTGCAAAGTTATGAAAAGTTACTGTTAGCTTTGTCACGTGTCATTCGATCAGTGTGTCTGCACAGAACAACTCGGCCCCATGGAACAGATTGTCATGAAATTTTATACTGAAGTATTATTTGTCAAAAAAATTCAAGTTTCATTAAAATCTGACAAGAATAATGGGTACTTCACTTGAAGACCAATATGCATTTATGATCACATCTCACTCAGTTCTTAGAATGAGAAATGTTGCAGACAAAAGTTGTAGAGAAAATCAAAACACACATTTCATGTTCAATAACATTTTTTTTTCAAAAATCGCAGTTTGAAATAATGTGGAAAAATAGGCAAGCCACAGAAGACACTATGGGGCATGTGTATTGCATGCTGGATACTTAAGGCTACAAATAAGCTCTCAGAATATGTAATACTGTTTTTCCACTGCAACAATGGTTGTACAAACACACCTCAATGTTACGTTACGTGTACGTTGCTTGTCTTGTTTTTGTGAAGCGTCTTTTGCAGGTGTGTCTGTTAAACAGTCCCATTCTGAATAGATCACCTTTTACATGACACTGCCATGTAAGTAGTCCCATTACTTGTCTCAACTAGTAACTGACCCCTGTTTAGCCCTAATAGTTACCCAGAGCTCACCAAAAAAACCATTTTCATATATATTATTAGCATGGAGGTCCAATGTTCTTGATGGTTTCTGCTTAGTCAGTCCCTGATGGACCATCTGGCAACTCTTTCTGTGATTCCACAGGTCACTTGAGGTCCTGTTAATGGATGTTCTGTTCCATTTCTGCCAACTGAATTCCTTCATTTCCCTCATGTCCTGGCACCCACATTAGTTCGACCCTGTTATGCTCAGTGAGTTTTATTATTAATTAATGGCAAACCTAGACCAATTTAGATGATGTGACTTGCCAGGTGCTTCAATCACAGCTTCACTCTCTGGCAGAATACAAATTTATCTATGCTCTTAGCCCCCATATACATTCTCTGTCATGCACGCCTTAATGTAATTTGTAATTTGTAATTTATTGTACATCCATATTGTTACATATGCAACACTGGACCAGTCCAACCATATACCACAAAACCATAATACATGTACAAAGTCTCCAAAACTGTGTCAATCATAAAGCAAAATCCACATAAAATAATAAAACAATAACTTCGATACACAGCACAATCCAATACAATGGTGAGACACATCTATATTGCTGTGATAAAGCTGATTAAGATAACTAATAAAATTATTTCAATTTCAATCCAACCAGCCACACAAAATTCTCTAAGAGATAT
>Ga0268261_10002862_pt1 | contig 12503 bp, 14 predicted proteins | sample TergutNc150P1_FD_190353 | JGI IMG/M metagenome (GOLD analysis project Ga0268261, IMG submission 190353) | Nasutitermes corniger P1 segment gut microbial community from laboratory colony in Florida, USA - Nc150 P1 (SPAdes) (version 2) | ecosystem: Host-associated > Arthropoda: Insects >... | reverse complement strand
TATATATATATATATATATATATATATATATATATATATATATATATATATTTGGGTCACAGCCTTCAATTTGAAGGTGAATGAAAATATGTACAAATGATATCACAACACACATAACATTCTCACTGTATTGTGTTCATCAGGTACACATAAAATTGACACCTGTATGACCCTTACAATTATACTGTCACAACTGTGATGCCTACGATGGAATGTGTCATGGAGGTTCAAGAGAAGCAAAGTCAACTGACATAACAATCAAATACTTATTACTATCCAGGCAGACAGAAGTTGTTAAACTGAATGAACCACATTAAACTCAAAACAAGTACTGCAAACACTCGAAACTGGGCACAGCATTTTTATTAGGATTCCAAAGAATAAGGACTTGGAAGTTTCAACACATTTATAATTTCCACGCAATTTACTTCCTACAAGTAGCAATTTTCAGCCAAAACTTATTTACTGTGAAGTTACAAGCATGAATTAATCTTTCAGACCTTAAGACCACCAAGTATAGCAAATGAAAACAGAAATGTTTCACAGAAACAGCATAGTAATGTTTATAGGTTCACATCTCAAGTTATAAGGACTTGCCAGAACAAAATATGTGCAACTGTTGTATTGTGTCTGAAACTTTGCTGCAAATTAACCCAGCAAAACTGTACCTGTATTGCACAGATGCACCAACCCCACAGAGTTTCAAGCCCTTATGCTCAATGGCACTAATGTCATTTGCACTGCTTTGCAAACCTAAACTCTCATTGAAAACACACCTGGAGTATAACAGAAATATGTGATATTTTTTAAAATGTTAAGGAAATGATGAGGTTTAAAATAATGCATTATTCAATGACACAGTAACCATAATAAAAACATGTATTTTCAGAACCATGCTACGGAATAGTTCTCAAGAGCAAAGCGCCCATTCTGACTGTAGTGTTGCCATACACAAGACTGACGTAGCAGTGCTAGACCCTCACATATGCTGTCCTGCCTGTCACAGCACAATTTTATTTCTTTTTTTGGGGGGCAGATGTAAGAGTTTGAAAGCATCTGTAGTAATTCATAATGCCCACTCCATGCTGAGTCTCATGCAGCAATGAAGTGGACGTGTCTTTTTCTGCACCAGCATCACAGTGGATGTTTACCTAGAAACCTACAATTGGCATGTTTTACACAAATCATACAAAGCTATGAACAACAGGTAGTGGTGATGTGGAAAGCATCGTTTTTATCTTGGGATAAGTGCTAATGATGTAAGTGTGGAAGTAAATCTGGATGCACCAGTGAGCACAGTAAGACTTACCAAATATTGAGAAATATAAATACAGGGTCTATAAAATGCATGGAATTTCTTAACTAGCTCAGCACCTATTAGCTTCTTAAGACAGACTCTGCTTGATTAAGTCTGATAAAAATTTCTGAACTGAAAGGTATGAAGCAATTTCCAAATTTAAACTGCACGTCATTAATGACTCACTAATGTAATCCTAATTTGCTGCCGTTTCCCTCGAACATTTCACACAGTTCACAGTTACAGTTTCCGAAGAGTGATAAATATAGTAAATACTTTAAGCCGAGGCTGTTTTATCAGATTAGTAGACACTAAATAACAAATTAGTAATAACTGACAAATAATACATGTTTCCCAATTTGTACTGACACAAACAGGGAATAATACTTTTAGGTGTATATTACTAATATTTACATCAATATACAAGCTATATCTTATGACAACTGACTTCAGAGATTCTCAGTACCAGAAAAAAAAAAAAACAGATTGCTTACAGATAAAGACGAAAATCGGTACTTCCAAAGGTAAAACTAATCTTGAAAACTAAAAGTGCAAGGTTTAAATAAATATATTTGGATTGTAATGTATTTCATATGAAAATAGGAATCTCAGACTCAAAACAAATAGTCTGAAACACTGTATCACACATCATTACATAACTTAAAAACATAACAGATTTGACATTCTAAATCAATGCTGATGCCTAGTTAATATATGTCTTTTCATGTTGAAAATCCTACTCAATACAATATGGCAAACAGGACATCGTGTCTCCCCACGATGTGTGCTGCGATGGTGCTTCAGAGAATCTGGGTGAAGGAATTCTTTCCCACACACGCTGCATGCATATCGTGATGTTCCGCCAGCACTGCAGTATGCATCAGACCATTCAGCGGCTGGAGGGGAAAAAATTCGGTAACCCACATAAGTTTGAAAATTTCAACAACGTTAGTACATACAGCATAATCAAAATAAAAACCAAAGCTTTTTGACTTTAATAAAATAATGCAGAGAAGTGCTGTTAATGATAAACAATATACATGACTATATATGGAAGACTTCACATGCACCACATAAGCAGGGGCACGAAGCTGACCACACACTTCTAATGAGCACTTCATATGGACAGGTCATCAGTTTTTATGCCCATCACTCTTTGATACAACAAACTTTCTTTGTGACTATTAACTGACACTGGAATATTTAAACTCGAGAACCTTACATTCCCGAAACTGGACTCCTGATGTTTAATCCCTGAATTAACATTTCTATTTCCAGAATTATTTGTATTTACATTATGGATGATATCTTCTGATGTGTTCACAGATCAGTTACTAACTTCTGTTTCACCTTAAGTGTATTACAATGTGGTTCAGGTAGACAGACACATATACAGACACACACTTCTCTCTCACTCACACACACACACACACACACACACACACACACACACACACACACACACACACGCACGCACGCACGCACGCACGCACACAAGGCTAGGTGTTGTTACTTCTGCCAGTAGTCGTAAATAGGTACTGTAGGTGGTAGCAGGATAGGAGGAACACTATGCAGAAGAGCCACAATTATTCCAAACGGTTTGGTACTTCTGTATAAATCCAGCCATTCCTAGAACTTTTCACAATACTGAAGTTGGGAATTCATAACAAAGCTGTTTTTAATTTCATGTTTTAATTTCAATGGCACTTTATTACACAAAATACTACAGTACAATTTGCATTTTACAAATTCATCAGTCCTGACATTGCAAGAGCTGCTACAAACCACGTTCTCAAAACCAGTTCACTAACCTATTTCTTAAATCAAGAACTATCAATTCAATGTGTGTAATTGTGTATACTGTGTCAAACAATTTAGTTCTGGGGCTCAGTCTATAAAAACAGATACACAGCAAGTAGAGGGAACCAACCACCCTTCTCTTAAGTTGCTTCAATAACCTTCCTAAAAACATGGTTTTGATCCTTGACTCATGCCAGCATGACTCTCTGTGTTTGGGTAATGATACTGTACTCAACTCCAGTATTTGTTGCTCTGCTTCAGGATTCTATGGAAACAACCAAGACATGTCTCCAGTAACCATGCAACTGGCAAAGTGTGGATTTGTATGACAGGTCTGGAGGTAGTATTTGCAAGTCCTGACTCTGTGCTACTGCTGCTGATCTGAGAGGTTGTGTAGAAGAAACTTCTTCCCAAAATTTCATAAAGAATCAGACAACCCATCTCCCAGTTCATGTGTAGCTGACTAGCCATCAAGTTTAAGGTCATTCAATGGTCTCCTGCAACCAGTTCACAAATTCTCTTAACTGTTTCCAGACCTCAAGCAGTTGACAACAACTCAGACCTTGATTCATCAGGGCTCTCACTTCCCAGCAATCTTCTAAACAATCTGAAGAAACACATACAAGACTCAGATTCATTTCCATTAACAACTGCCAGCAGTTCATGTGTTTCTGTGGCTGTTTGCATGTGTCTAAAACAATGACTGGATATCTGTGTGCTCCTCAATGACAACCATGAAAAACACAGTTTATCACATGACTGCAGTCAATAAATTGTCTGAGCTAGAACTTTCTTTTCACCAACCCCTGGCAGTAGTTGCACTAACACAAAACAACCACAATTGGTTTATGCACCAAACTAAATCTTCATGACAGCATCAGGCCCAGAACTTTACTGTTTTGACCTCACACAAATACAGATGGTATTGTGATGATGTATGTATTGTAGCAACAGTTATAAAAGCAACACATTTCATTATGCATTTCATTAATAAAATATAAAAAGACAAAAAATTTTTACTTCTCACAATATTCAAGGAATATCCAGATTTAAGTACGTGTATGCATTTAAAAATTACTACCACAGCAGTGCCACTTGACAGCTATGTAATACTGACCAAGAAATATTTACATAACATATAAGTTATATTACATACAGAAAAAAATACAATGTGAACAGCACAAGTGACTTGCAAACTGTTGTGATGTTACTACAGTGTACCTTTTTGGATTATGGAGCTCTTAGCGAGACATTCCTGACAGATACCACATAAATGAGTTCCAGAAACAAAACATGAGCAGAAGAGGAGGTTGAATAACTGATTCACACAGGTTTTATGTGTAACAAGAATGTTCTTGTAACTCTAAGTCATTACCAGACTCAGTATTCTTCAGCTGCTGCATAAAATCTCTAAAAAGACCACTAAGCACATGACTCTTCAACCGAATGTAATGACAATGATAAAGTTTCATTTTCTACACAATATGCACTTCCACATTCCATCTGCAAACAACCTCGCATTCGAATGCAAAATCCCATGTACCACACAAAGGGCAAACATAAAGGTTACTACACAATATATACATATCCACATTTTTCACCATGCACAAATCAGCAATAAACAATGATATAAACAACAAACAACTTCCATGTATCTTATTAGTTACATAATTAGTCACTAGTGAAGTTCTGAAAAACAAGTTGACCTGGCAGACCTAACACATCCCAGTTCACAACTTTGCCACAAATTTGCCATGAGGCATGTAACAGTTCACTATCAGCATGTTAGCAATGCATACATTCTTCAAAAATGCAGGAGCCACCTCAGAATTCTAGGTGCCAGGTGGGTGACTTGAAGCAAGTTCATACAGAGGAATCAAAAACATTACGTGCCACTGTTCAAAATTTAGTTGCCTGGGCTTCGTGCACCCCTCCATTTTATCATGGTCATACTCAGACAGTGTGCGCCATGTAGAATATGATTTTCAGATCACTGTTGTGATAAATTGGGTAGAACTCGAGAAATACAAAAGTTATGAAGGATCAGCAGTAAATGCCATTTAATACGCATCTTGTACTTCTTAAAAATTATATCTCATATGTGGTGTAGATGACATGCAATACAGGAGATGTCAACGGTTAGCTCTGGTTTCAGTAAGACAGTGTCACACAACACAAAGCATGCGCTTCCTTTGAAAGTCAAGGTTCTTGGAGGTATGATTTCACCTTTTGGTTAAATAGTCAGCACATCCAGGATTCCTGACCTCTTTGCACACAACTAACTTCTCTGGAAACACTTGAAAGCCAAAGCGTATATAAACAAAAACCTAGCACCCTCAGGGAACTGAAAGAGCACATCTGGGACAAAACCACAGCCACTGATAAATGTGTGTTGCAGTTATGGTTCATTTCCAGTCTCAGTTACAGGAATGAATTGCATGTCAGGTAGACCATTTAAAAATGTAATTCCTCAAAACACAAACAGCGCATATTAAGTGACATTTTACTACATATTCTCAGCAATTTTGTTGTTGTATGTTTTCTTCTTTGTAATTCCCCAGCGTCTGAATTTCTTATGGCGATGTTTCGAAACACTCTGTCTGTTCCATCTTCATGGGCAGGTAGGTGCAGGATGACTAAATTTGAGAATAGTTGGGGTACCCAAGGAGAGAAGGTTTGCCTCGAAAGTAGCCTGAGCCAAGGTAAGGAGGGTGATGGAGTAGGGGTGGGTCCGGTTACAGAGCAGGCAGTGAAGAGGTAACGACCCACATAGAGGCCGCGGGCGGGTATGTGAGAGGTATGGCTTATGTCAGGATGGGCCATGGGATAGCATGTCAAAACTACTGTGTTATAGGCGGTTGTCTCCTTTCCTTACGCTTGTGTAGAAGGGGCTTTCAAGATTTGCTTAAGGTCAGGCCATCTTCTCTGTTGGTATTGTGTGGGTGCGTTTCAAGTTCAATAGCTTCCCTGATGAGCCGATCCATATCCGGTTTTAGCGGAGAGGAGTTTTGTGTCCTGTAGTTTAATGATGTGGTCATGGTTAATGTTGTGTTCCGCTAATGCTGATTTAGTGATTCTGCACCTACCTGCCTATGAAGATGGAACAGATAGAGTGTTCCAAAACGTTGGCATATAAAATTCAGAAGCCGGGGAATTACCCAGAAGAAAACATACAACATACAGAACACAGCGAAAGTTCGAAATCAAGATTTTTTTTTTTGTTTCTTACATTCAACAAGGTTCATTAAAACAGCCATCTGAACATCACATTCCACTGGCACATGGTGTATATCAGGCATTTAATGATACTGTCAGTAACAGACTACACAGTGTGGGTCAAAACCTACTTGCCAACTTCACTGAAATACTGAACAACTGCAAAAGCCAAAATGACATAAAACCACATACTCAGTAAAATGAAACACTTCAAATTTATCTATGGGTGTACAAAATAAGATCCCTTGGTTCACCTGCCTAATTAGTCCAACATCCTCTACAGCATATCTTGGTCCACCTTGTTTACAGCTTCCATGATTGTGGAAAATTACCTCATGCCACAGACACAGCATCATGGTGACAAGAATGTACTCTGTTACTGTACATACGGAGGTCTGTTCCGAGCAGATATTGAAGTGCATGGTTACAACACTCGGAGTACAGTATGCGACTTTTTCTATGGACACCTGTACATGAGCCATTCAGTCAACTATGTTCTTTTCTTTCTAGCATACATGGACACAATGTCCCCTTCTAGCTTGTACCCAAGACACTGTATAAGATGTAAAGAGTGTAACAGCTCTTGAATGTCACACTGGGTCCCTGATCAGCAGCTGCAGTACTAAAGCAGTGTTCTTGGCAAAATACCCAACTTTGATATTTGTATGGGGGAGACCAACATTCTGCAGATGCCCTATGCCATCATCAGGAACTAGGTGGTCCACAAATGCTATATTCTCTAACTCCTGACAGCTGGCAAACCAGCCTTCAGTACACCCAACAGCCTTTCCATTTTTTGAGGAAGGTGTCACAACAACAAGAAATTTTCACCCTTGATTCAACACTGGCTGTAACCCTTCTGCTAATGTTGTCTGATTTGCCTCAATCATCATCACACATTTATACAACAAAGGGATCCAACTACAGCAATGCTCATTCCCTGAGTTATACTACACCACCACCTGTTCTAACAGAGACATTACATTTTCTTTCCATCCACTGGCCCTCCATCATGTTCATCACTCTTTCCAAACACTATTAAACTCTTTGCACCCAAAATTATACGCCCAGTGTAATCTGCATCAGACCACAAATTACATGAGAACTGCATACAGCCATAATTGCAATGTTCAGCATGTACAGCATCACACTATGTGTTACCAATCAGTAACATTCAGCACCAAGAGTTATGTTCAAACACAAAGACAACCATCAGCTCTAAAAACTAACCAAAGTTCAGTCAAAGAACATCCCACATTGTGTAGTGTCTTTGTGGCTACTGAGTGAGACATGTGCAGTTACCACAGTGACCTGTGTATACTACACACAGACAAACATGCATGACTGCAAATAAGTAAAGTATCAACACCATAAGGCACGGGAGTTGCCACAGTAATTCTTCTACAGAACAGTGAAACTGCAATGTGCAAATATGTAATTGGGAGGGTCTGCTGTACTCATGTTGCTCCATAGCTCTTCCTACTGCATACACTACAGTTACTTTCATGCACAATTCGTCACTACTCTAAACCTACTGTTACTTCCCTGCAGCACACTTGCCCACAGAAAACCCTAATCACTTTCCTGCACAACACTACACTAAAGCAACATGCCAACCAAGCTTTACACAACAAACTTTTTTTTTTGGCCAAACAATGTAAGTTAGCCTTTGAAAGTGTCAAATTCCAAGTCAAGGTATCATCACAAACACACAGAAACAGGACTTGCAGCAGTACCGTGGTATAAGCTGCATGTCTGGTTCTAATGTCACAAGAGGTTGTAACACTGCTCCACAAGACTTGAATCAACACCCAATGAAGTTAGTGCAAAGGCAGGGTGCACAAATACCAGACAGGTTACCCATGCAACTAAATTTTGCACTCTGACACTTAATAATTGTGGTTCCAGCATTGCACTTGCTTCTTGTCACCCTTCTGGCACTTAGTATTCTGAGATGGTTTCCATACTTTTAGAAATTTGTGTACCTTTGATGTACAGAAAAATAATGGATTATTCACCTGAGTCATCAACCAAGTATAACCACACAATGACTACCAGTTTGTAAATACCACTGTTCTGATATAAGATATATGTCTAATGTCCTTAAAGAGTCCAAGAAGAGTGTCTCATTTGACACCACACATATTCTGAATCTTTTGAGCTTTACATTCAAACCACTGTACAAACTGCAGCCTGTACCAGAACCCAAATAATTAACATTTAACACATGGTCATTCATGTCAATGTGTCACTCTACTGCCCTTTCTTTCAAGTGCTTTAAACATTTATTTTACTGATGGACATTTGACTTTATACTGTCCAGCAATTTCATTTAAATTACATATACCTCTGTAGGTCAGGGATGGCAATCACTTCATATGACAAGACAGCTTCTCTACAGCTGACCTTACATATTTCACCACTCAAAATAATGAACAAAGATAAAAACTGTTATGTTTGCTGGTAAGTTGGATAAAGTACCAGACTATTTTGAAAAAAACATTATAACTCCATAAAATATATATTTATGAAGCAATAGCAGATGTTAATAAGGGCAAAATTTGTAATGAATAACAGTTCACAATCCCTGCTGCAGGTAATTTTCACTGTAACCTGATCACTTACATGTAGTACGGTATGTGCATTTGTCACTTACATAAGTTACTTGTTAATGAACAGCAACTGTCTCATGACTTCATCAATGTACAAATTAAGTGGATGACCAAGAATGCCCTTGTGTCACATCAAACCTCTAACTCTCATCCTTTCAGTTCCATCAGTACCTTACACTAGGTATGGCTCCCACAATATATATCAAGAGGCCTAGTCAGACTTGAAATATACAGTCTACAAATTCTGATCATAGGGAATCACAAAGCTGATCAACTGCAGAGATACAATATAGCAGTTCTGAAATGTGCAATCAAAGTATTCCATTAAACATGACTCAAAATAATGTTCCGGTGGACAGATTAAGAAGACACACATTTTCTTCTAATGTACCCATTTCCTCTAATGACACATATACACAACATTTTGTAATAGCTCAGACTGAGTTGTATGTACAGTTTGGGTCACAGAGACAAGTACAGATCAACACACCTAAGAAAAAAACTGTTAATACTGTAGTAACAACACAGGCAGTCACTGTGTCATCTACATTACTTTTTGTTAGTATCCGCAATGAGTGCAGCTTTATGAATTCGATGTAAATGCGTCTTCATGTCATAGCTGCGACTGAAAATTCTGTGGCAGACTGGGCACTGAGTTTGACCAGTATGTAAATCTTTGTGTAACTGCAGTGAGATGGGATGCCTGAACCCCTTCAGGCAAATCCTGCAACGAAATGGCATCGTGGTTCTGTCGCAGCTCAATTCTGAATCTGCAGAATCTCTGTACAGCAAGTCTTCAGACAGGTGAAGGGCTATAAAAGAAGAGACCCCAAATTCAATGGCTAATAGAGGTAGTGGCAAAGGGGCCCATTTGTTTAGCACATCCAGTTTAGTAATATGAATTCCCTCAAAGAATGGCTTAATAACACGAACATAAATTTCATGCATGCTTAAGTGAATGGTAAAGTATGTAATATGTTAAACTATCTCATTGAAAAAATGACGACATATGCTTCAACCAGTCTGGAAATTCTCACATTCTGGAAAATATAAACAGAGTTAAAATACTAAACAATATGACTTTGTAATTCGATGTCATGTCATAAAAACATTCACCTTTATTTTTAATGGTCTCATTCAGGGTTTGATTCGTTTATACCATGCACAAAACTAAGATGCATCTTCAGATCAAAAATTCGATTCAACACTTTATTGCAGATTGCACATGTAGTTTCTCCACTGTGAACTTTCTGGTGGTGTACAAGAGATGTCTGATGTCCATATGACTTTCCACAAATGTTGCAACGGTGTCTAGTGCCACCAAATCTTCTTGATGGAGAAATCATGCACCACTGAGCCATTTGTCCGTGAGGCACTGTGTAGGGAAAAGAGTGAAATATGAAAGAATATATAAACATAAATTCACATTTAAGTACGAATAAAAAAAGGACTAGATGACAGGATAAATATAATTACTCAATTGAATTATGGCAGTTTCACTCTCTACTGGCTCATATTTGTTACTGTTCTCTACGTTGTTCAACACTGTCAATCATACAGATGTACATACATGTACATACGTTATGTTACATCTGGCACGTTAGCTTTCCATCATGCCATTTTACAGTTCTGTTCTGTAACCATCAGTCACACCAATGACATATAAACCTGAATATGGAGGATTCTATGAATGTAATTATTCATCCTTAATAAGTGCGAAATTGCATCCATTTACACTGAAAGCCTGAAGTATGAGTTTCAGAATACAATGATTAATTTGCAGAACATAAGATCTCACAGTACTGCACACAAACACCCAGCCTTCTAGAATATGGCACCATGCAGATCAGTATGTTCCACCATTTTCAAGAAGATGGCTGCCTAGAAATTTAGGGTAAGCCATGAGGAGACCAATACCCTACCACACAAGAATGGGACAGTCAAGGACTAATTTCAAGTTGTCTGATTTTTATGCAAGGAATGTACACATGTTGGGAGAGAATAAAAAATGAACACTTTAATAACTTACAGCATTTAATACAACATAAGGTTATATATATAATACACACAAACACTAACAAACTAGGCCTACAATTATACATTTTTACATAAAGAAATATTGTTACAATTACTTACAATTCCAAGGACTACTACTAACTCTGAACATTCATAATAAATGCCAAACATGTGCTTACTAAACCAAAAAGCACCCAAAATTTATAACCTATGAATAACTGTGCCACATTTTCCAACTCATCTGTGCATTCTTAGATTATACAATCCCAGTATTTCTGAAGCAGACGCTGCGTTAACATCGTATTAGGCTAGATGTTATAACTGCAAGAGCACAACAGTATCAATTGCCTGGAGAAAAATAACTCATACAACCATGCATCCACAAGTTATTTAACCAAACTAAGACTTAAACGATGCAGCTCATCAACAGTCTGCCGCAACATCCTACTCAATAAGTACGCATTTGCAACACAGAAAATGACAAGCAAATCTATTACAGATACTGCAGACTACATTGTAACAACCAAATCAATAAGGTCCATGAAAAGATACGAGTAACTTAGCGAATGAAGACATTTCTCACCACTTACAAAACCCACAGGTTGATTAAAATGTTCACAACAGCCTGCTAATGATAATGCTAGAGGTATTGTCTTAAGGGCCTTGGTTTGCAAAATATAGGATTTTAAAATGTTTTCCTGTCAGAATGGCTGTAAGTTATCCTACCAACTGTTGAGGGCTCGTACACAGGGGATTACATCAACAGACTAGCGCCACTTCTAAATGAGTCAGGAAATGACCGCAGAAAATAACACATCTGGCACATTCCCCATTTCTGTTACAATTTCCAACGCATGAGTAATTTCAGAAGAAACACCAAACACTCAGGTATTTTACTAAGCCTTTCCAAGTTCTGTACAATAACATTCAATGTAATATTCTTATGCATTCCATTTTTCCCCATTTACTTCAAAATCACTGATCAAAGTCTCACGACCTCACCTTGGAAGCAAGATGAATCAAGGCACATCCTTAAACCAAAATTCATAAAAATATGCTTTACTGTCCCACCTACATGCAAGTCTTCCAAGTCATTCTTTTCCTTCAGAATTTTTTACATGAATTTTTATATCCTACTAAACCATCTCCTTTGTGCTACATGCCCTGTCCATCTCACTCTTGATTCCTGTTATTTCCAGTATCCTATCATTTCCTGCCCCTTGGTACAAACACATGAATCAACTTGAAATAATACACACAAAATACTTGTACACTGAAAAAATACATTTCTAAACACGGCATGAAATTGTTCATGTTGTCAACTGGATACACGGAAAAGCAGCACGAGTCATCCATGAAGGCACTTCGTAATCTAGTAAATCAAACAAATATAAATTTTGAGTCTATACATGACTTTGTTTGTAATTAACCCTTAAAAGCCCGAATTAAATCCCATCTGCTATTTGCTGGCATTGTTAGGAGCTCACCATTTTCTCCACGTTAGCAGGATAAGGGTTAAATTATTAACCTTTAGGCTAATAATGTCATATATATATATGGAG
>Ga0268261_10002861_pt1 | contig 12504 bp, 9 predicted proteins | sample TergutNc150P1_FD_190353 | JGI IMG/M metagenome (GOLD analysis project Ga0268261, IMG submission 190353) | Nasutitermes corniger P1 segment gut microbial community from laboratory colony in Florida, USA - Nc150 P1 (SPAdes) (version 2) | ecosystem: Host-associated > Arthropoda: Insects > Digestive... | reverse complement strand
TATTATTATTATTATTATTATTATTATTATTATTATTATTATTATTATTATTATTATTATCATTATCATTATCATTATTATGTAATATGGATTTGGCAAGTGTTAAAGGAAGTTTTTTTTTTTTTTAACTTTTCGTCGAAGGTTAAAGTTCATGGAAACTTAAGAAACAAAGGTACATGGAGAAAAATGGAAGGCAACAAGGAGAGAAAGGGGACTGGTCGCTACGTATTTGGAATTGTCCCTTATGATTATTAACTTTAAAATCAAACAGTTAATAGTATTTACAGTCCTCGCCGTCAACTAGCTCGTTTTAGGGCCCCTTAAAATTCTGTTTCGAATATTATAATTTGAACTTTTTCGGATCACCTTCACGAGATTTTCATACCAAATCTCCGAACGAATTTCTAGCCTTCTCTATCGTGAGCCACCAAAGAAGACCGCGAATATGTGATTGATTTTCATGCAAAGACATAGAGCTAGAAGGATGTTGGTTGTCTGCTGCTTCCATTTACCATATTTGTATAATGATGATATGCTTGTTTCAGAATGGGAAAGGCGATCGGGACGCGTCCCGTGCTCTTCTTATTGTTGTCACTGGCCATATGTCTGGCCAGTTCTCTGGGTCTCGTATTCTGGAAAGAGGAAGTGGACGATGTTCAGCTCTTTATGCCTGTCGACTCTCATGTCCGGCACGATGCATCATGGGTAGAACGTAACTTCCGGGATGAGATGCGCTTCGAAAGTGTTATTGTGGAGGCAGAAAATGTGCTGACTCCAGCTGTCCTGGCGTCGGTAAGTGGAAACATGTAGTGCAGATGATGATCGTAACAAGTCTTGTTTCAAGATGATGACAGTGGAATATCGCAACTTTTAAATTTTCCGAAAGTGGACGAATTATTAATGTATTGTGTTTATGGGCCTATTTGTGTGGCATATTGCAGGTCAAGCTGCTGAAGGGTATGAATGGATGTCAGAAACATGAGAAATTGTTTTAAGGAGGAGCTTTATAATTTATGCTGTACACGTAACGTTGTAAAGAAACAGCCGCTGTAAGATTCGGTAGGAGCAGAAAGTTGATTATTCGCCACCACGTATAGATCTGCTTAGGTTCCTGTCCAGTGATTGCGGTGTTGTCTGTTTCAGGGCGCAAAGCGTCCAGAGCAGGGTTGGCGAACCTTTTTAAGGTCGCATGCCCAAATTGTTTATAAATTTTACAGAAATTCTTTCGCATGGCCATGGGAATTTTGAAGACCAAAATATGGTCTTGGAATTTCCCTTAACCCTTTAAAGGTCGAATTACATCCCATCTGCCATCTGCTGGAATTATTAGTAGCTCACCATATTCTCCACGTTAGCAGGATAAAGGTTAATTATTATTAATTAGTGAATTATTAATAATGTGTGTTATAATTATATCGTATAATTAGTGCATGTTATAATTATTATATTTCACGTAAAGGCGTCCTAGCGGAATGCGTTAAGGAAGAGAAATGTGGAAGAGATTTTGGGCTGCTACTATTTCCTGTTTAAAAGAGGATAACCCAGTAAATAAATAAACATTTAAATATCTTGTAATTGTTACATGTATATTACTTTTCTTGTACAAATTATTGCCGAGTGAGCGAGAACAAAATACTTGAAGCCATTCTTAGGAAGCCCGTTTGGGTAATCTATTTTTAGAAATTACATGTTATTTGTAACCGCGGTAGTAGGCCTAGCTAACAAGAAAACATTAACTTTTTGACGTTAATAATGGAACATTAACAGCTTTATATGAAATTTAAAGAATGTTGTCACATGTTCTTTATTTTACTTGTATTGATTTTGTTTTACTAATAAATAATACAAAATAGAGGGATTAAAATCAATGCAGACATTGCGGGAAGCCTGTTTGAGTAACTAGTAAAAAAAACTGTATTGACTTGAAATAGATAATTTAAGAATAACAATATTTATTAATAATACTTTTTAAACAACAGTTTAATTCTCACGGTGACATGTGTGATAATAATAGGCTACATTAAAAATCTAAAAACACGTAAACGTATTTTACTATTAGTGGGACTTTCTCTGCTGCAACAAGGATGACATGTATTTTATGTCAGGTTTGTACTTGGCTGCTCTGAAAGCTGTGTATGCAGCGTTGTCTTCTTTATTAAGACCCATATTGACTTTTAATGATCGATTCTTAGACACCATAAAATGTAAGACTAACCCCGATTTAAGAAATTTTAAAGTGTAAAAAATTGTGTCTTAGAATAAACGACATGCGCAGTTCAATAATAATAGTGTAAATATTTCTCACGAACCTCGAAATTTTCACTTCTGTTAAGGCATCGTTATTACCTTCTACGGGTGTTTGTCAGTTATTATTAACTATTCACTCCCAAAACAACAAAGAGTGTGAGCAGAAAGATCTGGTGCTAATCGTTCAGCTGTCGATATAAAAAACAGTCCAGCTGCAGGAGATGCTTATCTGGTTCTTGTGTGGATACTTGGGTCAGCGTTATATTGCGGGATTGTAAAACATTTTGTCCGTTGTCACGTATTCGCCCATTCAGCACTTAGCACCGCTCCCGATATTTGTAATCGCTCGCAATATTATTTGATAGCAACAGTAATTCATATACAGTCTCTGTGCATTTAAATATGTGTATATATACTCATATTCTTCACAATATAGAAACTCTAGTCGGGCAAAATAAATAAGAAAAATTGGGTCAGCGGTGAATGCTGCGTGCCAAGGAAATCTGTATGCGTTCTATAGGTTCGCTAGCCCTGATGTGCAACTTGAAGCTGACAACTCACCTCTGTCCATTACCGAGCTTTAGAATGCGTACTCCCCACAGTGGTACGTAAGCACTGGGTCTTTTATCATTTACTTGCATTTGGTAGACTGTTTGAAACAGGGTAGATTAGATCAGCACATGAGGTGAGATGAGAAATTGAAATCAAGTTTTACTTTGGCTACGTTATAGTTAGGAGTTGGGGGCGAGGGTTGTTAGTGGTTTTAACCCTTATCCTGCTAACGTGAAGAATATGGTGAGCTCCTAATAATGCCAGCAGATGGCAGATGGGATTTAACTCGACGTTTAAAGGGTTAACTGAACTATGGTGTGATCCACTGCGGGCTTTGTGGACACGCGGCTACTAGTTCTCTGGCATTGCAAAATCAAAGGAACCTCGAGACAAGCCGCGCAATCACACACGATTTGGAGAAGATAAATTTGATCTTTCGTTAACATTTCTGTCGTGAAGAAGCCGCGGTAGCGATTTCGGTATAGTGAATAAGCTCGTGACGTTTCAGAGGGCCTTTCTGCTTCCATATTCAGGGTATAAAAAGTTCAATGACGTTTGGAATTGACAGTCTTATACCCTGAATTTGGAGGTAGCAGGCTCCTGCGAACCGTTGGTTACTCTTCTGAACACCGCGGTTCGAACAGTTGTTTCGTGAATAAACCTAATTGTTCCAGCTACAGTTTGTCCATTGTGTTTAATTTTTAGTGCATTGAATAGTTGGTTACATTTGACATGCACGGTGCATACAATATTCAGATTTTATAATGTGTCATGTGTTAATTACCGGCACATAGAACACAAATGTGCTGGTTCATCTGTTAAATTATGACATATTGCCAGGAGATGAGACACAACGGTGCTTCTTATTTCATTTCGGGCGGCTGAGATTCCGACATCCTGTGCTAGAACCGAAGAATAAGCAACCTGAGCATGCAACAAATAAAGGTAAAGTAACCCCGTTACAGGCTTGGTTGTGATCCACAGGGGGGTAGAGGTATAGCTCTACTCTTCCAGGACCTCGGCGCTAGAAGGGGATGAGTGGTCAGCAGCACGCCCGGGCCGCACATTACCCCCGGGAAAGACCCGGTACCCATTGTACAGGAGGCTGGGTGGGCCCCAGGGCCGGTCTGCACGGTCGGAAAATCTCGCCCCCACCGAGATTCGATCCCCGGACCGTCCAGCCCGTAGACAGTCGCTATACCGACTGAGCTACCCGGCCCATGCAACAAATAAACTCTACCAAAATTAAGGCATGCCAGTCCCGGTGGCCGCGTGGTCTAAGGTGTGGATCTGCGGCCGGTCGCCTGCTGAGATTGTGGGTTCTAATCCCACCGGGGTATGGATGTCTCTCTGTTGTGAGTGTTGTGTGTTGACAGGTAGAGGTCTCCGCGACGAGTTGATCACTCGTCCAGAGGAGTCTCACCGACTGTGGTGCGTCGTGTGTGATCTAAAAACCTCGTGAATGACCTGGCCGTGGCCCACTGGGGGCTGTCGCGCCAAAAACAAAAAAAAAATTAAGGCATAAGCTCGAAATGAAGTCTGTCGGGAAGTAGGGTTTCCTGATGTTTCCGTGGAAAGTTTAAATTCACGCGATGATGATTCCCAAAAAATAAGGTTGACCTGACTTTTAAACTTCAAAACTGGCACGTCAGTCTTGTAGCAGCTAAGACCAGCCCAGTTACACTGGCGAGACAGAACTGTAGTCATCCCCTGCCAAAACAACCGAGTACAAGGAGTCACTAAGACAAGGCTGGTGCCCAGTTTTCGTTGACATTGATGTGTTAAACGAACGTTTTATTACACAGTTCCTGAATACAGCGTTCATTAAAACATCGATATGTTTATACAGTTGTACAAAAAGGTTTAATTTTTAGACGCGTTAGTAAAATTGCGAAAAGTGACTACTAGATTCGTCATGTATGGCCGCTCGTCCCCCCGTCCCCGAGGAACAGCTCGGCTCTCACTGGACGGACTTTCGTGAAATCTGATATCTGAGTATGTTTCGAAATACGTCGAGGAAATAGAAGTTTTGTTAAAATATGACAAGAATAACGGATACCTTACATGAAGACCATTTTACATTTATTATCATATCTCACTCAGTTCTTCCGAGAATGAGAAATCTTCAGACATACTTTGTAGAGAAAATCACAACATATATTTTATGTTCAATAACTTTAATCAGACATCGTGCCGTTTATGATATAACGTGGAAAGATATTGTAGAGCCGGACAGACCACAGGTGACTATATTGCGCGTGCGCATTACGTGCTGGATACCTACGGCAACACACGCACGCGCATGCACGCACGCGCACACGCGCGCGCACTCTCTCTCTCTCTCTCTCTCTCCCCCTCTCTCTCTCTCTCTGAATGTGTAACATTTATCGTAAACAAGCAAACATAGAAAAATTTGCCGTCCAACACACGCCTTGTCCTGTCACACAATACTTCGTGTTCCGCATTTCTTTTTTTACAATAATTTAAAAAAACGGCTATAATTGACCATGCAATAAAAATTGTTGTAGGCAAGTCAAGCTCGTGGCATCAACAAATACAAGAATTTAAAACAAGGTACTAAAAATGCAATACAAGCATATGTTGTAATGGATAATTGCATGCTCAGATGTACTTGTGTTTTTTCAATTGTTGCACAAAGAAGTGCCATATGATAGTTCGTGCGAACATAAACATGTAGCACTGTGTGATAGGACATCAAAGTGTTGTGTTGGACGGCTTATTTTTGTTTATTTGTTTAATGATAGTGAAAAACACATCGAGATGTAGCAGAATAAAAAAATGTAATACCTACTGTTTTTCCACTGCAAAAATGGTTACATTCGGTCAGGAGGACAACATTTTCAGTATCTGCAGTAGCACTGGTGAGTTTTTAGTAGACTTTCTATAGGGTATTATCACAGCGAGCCTTTTTCTTGCTTCCTTCTCCGAATATTAAACCTCCCGAGACTCGGCGTATGACGTAACGCTAGCCGAGCGTCGAATGGCTGCTTATCGTTCAACAAATAAAAGAATGACCTTTTATCATTGTCGATTATGGCAGTTGTTTCGCTTTTATCTGCTTTAGATACTCTTCGCTGGTTTTCGTGTATTTCGTTGCGTAGTTCTTTCATTGCATACAGTTGTCTCTTTCATTGCATATAGTTGTCTTTTGTATATAACATTAGGTGCATTGCATGCTGAAATTTAATTCTTTTACTTTTTAAATGTCTGCATGTGTTTTGTACTTACGGGTCAAGATGTCGAATGCATTTCTCGGTGTTTGTGATTGAATTTCTAACAGATTTACTTTTGATTTTTCAAAACTGTACTGGAAACGTAACTCGAAACTTTGAGTTTTTGTTGCGTAAAGTTGTATTAGTTAAATTTTGTACGCGTTAATACATTGTGGTAGTTTGGTATTTTGCTTATCGGTTTTGTGAAGTTAACCACTTTTTTTTATTCAGATTATTGGACAGCAACTTGTTTATATTAAATAAATGTTTGAATAAAGTTTAATAACTGCATTCCATTGTTCAGCACATTTTACTTTGGTTTTCACGATGACTTCTATTGAGTATTTGCTCTTACTATGTAAAGTAATATTTATCCTAGAACTAGCCACGATGGCCCAGAGGGGAAGTATAGCTGTACTCTTTCTTTAACCTCGGCGCTAGATGGGGTGGATGATCAACGCCACGCCTCGGCCGCTATACCCCCGGTAAAGACCCGGTACCCATTGTATAGGAGGCTGGGTGGGCCCCAGGGCCAGTCTGGGCGGGTGCGGAAAATCTCGCCCCCCGCCGAGTTTCGGTCGCCACACCGTCCAGCCGTAGCGAGCTACTACGCTATCCCGGCCGACTTTACTTTTACTATAAACAAATGTAATTTCCTGATTTAATCCATACTTAGTGGCCGCGTTCCTAGTGTTTATACTTTATTTTACCATTTGCTTTGGTATTTATATATTTAGATATCGGTTGATAGGTTTTGCATATTTTGCTACACAAGATGGCTGCATTAGTCTTTAGTAGATTATCTTTTTGTTCCTGAAGTTGTAGGAAAAATATATCTAACTTCAGTGTACAAATCTGTTCAAAACCACGAACTGCGGCATACTTTTTTTTAATTTCAGTACAATATGTAACTTATTACGAGCTCATCAAAGAACAAAATAAGTATCTGAACTAGGACATTTATAACATTTAATGCATGACTTGCAGCAAATTATATGTAGGCCAGACTGGAGACAGTTAACGTTAAACCTTCGCGAAAATCACAGATACAAAATAACTAACACCCCTCCCCCCAATCCGCATACACATTGCATATTCAGTGACCTTATTCAAGACACGATGGAACTTCGTACATTGAGCATACGCGGAGTGTTTACATAGCCGGTATATATTCTGTTTATTATGAGCTATATTTGCTTTTACGCAGCTTTTATTTTTCCATAGTATTCCATGTAATTGTAGAATTTTGAAATTTTAGCACTGTTCTTGTATTATAATTTTAATAAAATTTAATAATATTATGCCAAAATTTTAATAATATTATACCTTGTTATTTAATAGCAGGGCGGTTTTAATCTTTATAATTTACCATTTGCGATTGACAGGTCACAAAACAACACTGTATATGTAACTTCGAATAATGTAGCTCGCGTAGGATGACTACGGATTGTAGCCGAAGCGTATGTGAGCACTTTGTACATCGCACATTGGTGCAGTTAGTTGGTAATAAACGTGTTTTATGTAGCAAGAGTGTGTGTACTGTGTGTGTTTTTGGATTGAATATGTATTTTTTTCAATGTTTTTGCAGTCTTCGTAATAGAGTGTTTTTGATGTTAGGGCTAATTCGTTTCCCCACTGGACATATTTTATTGGCAGAATAGTTACGTGCAGTAATGATATTGCGTGTTTTGACTGCAGTTAGAATTAAAATTAGAATTGGAATTGAAATTTATTTGGAGCCGGATTAGCATAGCTGCACTTGCTGGATGATCTGGGATTCGATTCCCGACAAGGGAGAGACCTCTCAGAACATCTAGACCTGACCTACATCCCACATAGCCTCTTAATCATTGTGTCTAGACCTGATCTAGATCCGACAAAACCTCTTATATCCTGGGGACCGGGAACCCTTTCCCTTGGGGAATGTTGCTGGAACGTGAGGTTGACTATTCACCGCTATTCAGTCCCGAGGTTTAGAGTGAGTCAGGCTGTACCTCTGCCCTTCGTTTGAGTTTTCGTGGCACGTACAGGGAGAAATTCAGCTTTTACCGTTTTTCTTTACATGCCATGGATCATTTGTAGTAATGAGACATTATTTTATCTGACCCAATCGCGAGCCACTTCCCTTTAGCTGATTATGTTATACACTACAGGCATACGTCAACTCACCGGCTAGTTTCCCCGCTGCGTGCACTGTACACACACATTACGACTTATTTCTTACTTTGGAGATGAAATGTGTGTCCGCTCTTAGGTTTTGGGACGTTTAACAATAAAATGGCCATGGAAAGGTTTGTTTGGCTGCAGTGTTCAAGAAAAATTAAAAAAATCAAGTTAAAAATGCCTTAAACACAGTATCCGTGACACAGTGTATACTGACTGGCTTGCCTTGATCAGTTGCGCCGCCTTTTCACCTACCGTTTATACACAAGTCCAGGAGAATCTCCTGTTACCTTTCAGCAATAGCCCGCCAACATCGGTGAAATGAATTTGGCCTGGTATGTCTTCTCCACTGCTGAGATATCACGATGAAAATATTCGCCATGCTCGTCCTCCAGTGCTCCACAGTTTTCCGGGAAAATTGTGTCGTCCCCTTCATATAAGGGTTGCCAGATGTGTTGCTCAGTGTCGCTGAACACCAAAAGCAGTGCAAAGTGCACAAATTGGACCCACTCCAGATATTTGAAAGGAGAGTTGATTAGCAATTATAATTGCCATGTTCGTGCACAGCGCCCCAAAATTGGTATCGAGTTATTACTTTGGCTTCCGAAACAATATGACTAATGACCACTGTTACCGGAAGTCCATCTGTTATTTGTTGTTTGGATGCGAATTTTGTATACCTCCGCTGAATCGGGGTTCGAACCCCAGTGGGAGCGAGGTTTTCGATACCCGTCCAGAACGGCCGCGAGACCCACATAACCTCCTGTACCTTAGGTACCGGCTATCTTCATGTGAGTGGAGTGGCATTGGCTTCCCACCCAGTTCTAGCGCCGAGTTTGATTATTGGTAGAGATGTTCTTGTGCCTCCCTTCTTTGCCCTCTTAACATGTAAGGGGGCAGGGGACAGACGTTTTCATCAGCTGAAATTCTGACAGTATACAGATACAGGCGGACCCATCCGCGGTTTACCGCGGCCCGAAATAATTTGGAAAATCAAGGAAATATACGGTTCATAACTTTCAAAACGCACGCCAAGCGAGAACGGGCCGTAACGTGGTGAATTCCAACCGCCCAGATGCGCCCAGTACTTGACCCAACTTCCTTTGTTCCCATACGCACGCTTCCCCAACAAACTTGCCACCATTCTGCTTCAAGCGTTCTCGCTGTTCGAATTAGTTGCCGCGTTATCGCAGTGTTTGTGCTTAGAAAGCAACAATAGGAATGGAGAAGTCGGTGAATACCCACAATAGGCAAAAATATTTTTTAACAAATAAAATGTTCTTATTACAGTTTATGTACAGATACGTACGTATGATTTTCATTGTAAAATGTATAACAGTAGCACTTTTTTAATTGCATATGCAGCGCTTTGACGGAAAAGCATGATTTTTATTGTTCTCTCATCCCTTGAAACTACATGATACTGTACAGTACAGGAACTACTTTTTTATTGCTCTATCCTCCCTTGAATATTAGGCTAAAACGTCAGAATCCCTTACTTTCATAAGCACGAGAGAGAGAGAGCGAGAGAGAGAGAGATTACACTGTAAATGTACAATGTAGTGTACAGTACACTTTATTATTATTTTATTTAATGTTGGTAATGTCTTACTGTGCGTAATTTATCTATTAAACTTTACCGAATTTATGTATGTAACACGAATATCATGTGATATATAGCGTTTGGTATTATCCGCGGTCCCACGTAACCGTGGTGGGTCTTTGGAACGTATTACCCGTGGATACGGGGGTCCGCCTGTAGGTGGAAAATTTTAGATTATCGTGTTTTATTCTGGGCAGTAAAAGAATATGCAGAAAATCCAGTGAGACAACTGTGGTAAGCTCCACGATGCAGATTGTGAGGCACATTGAATCTTGTGAACTGGTTCCTTCATGGGTTGCTTGTTGGAGATACAAACCGGACACTCGTAAGGTAAAGGTAAAGTTCACCCTAGAACAGGCTACGAAGGCCCAGAGGTTGAGTATCTTTCTTTAACCGTGGCTCTAGATGGGTTGGGTGATGAACGCCATGCCTCAGCCGCTTTAACCCCCGGGAAAGAGACCGGGTACTCATTGTATAGAAGGCTGGCTGGTCGAAGGGCCGATCTGGACGGGTGTGGAAAATCTCGGCCCCCACCGGGATTCGCTCCCCGGATCGCCCAGTCTTCAGCAAGGCGCTATACCGACTACGCGCTGTCCCGACCCACCACTACACTCATTATGGACTGAAAAGGAGGTGGGATAATAGAGACTGATGGGATCTGAGGGAAGTGTTCTGTGGGAATCTGAAGTGGATGGAATCATCACAGGAAGGCGAATGAAGTCGACGTTTGGTGTAGCGATTTGCCGTGACACGCATGGCGGAGAAGAGACGTGCATTTAATTTAATGTTATGATTAGAAAACCTGAAGGAAACAGGTCACATCGAAAACAGAGGTTTAGATTGGAGGAGTGTGTTATACAAGACAGTGCACTCTAAACGTAACATTGTGGCGCGTTCGCGTAACAATTGTTGCCGTGCAAAAGCAAAAATTATTACATAGAGTGTGTGCCTGTAGACTTATTTATCCATAATGCAAAGCGCATGCGGCATACTGCACAGTCCGACGATTATATAATGAGACGGAGGTTATAGAATAAAACTGGAACAAAAGACTTGAGTACTATCTGTATTTTATTCAAAGTACATCCCTTCTGCATCGATACAGCGAGTGGCACGATCTAGCAAAGACTGGAACGACCTCTGCACGTCTTCTTGTGGTATGGCCCGAAGACAAGATGTCACAGCTCCTTGGGTCTTGAACATCTTCAAAGAGGCGCCCTTTCAATGGTAACTTCAGTTTGGGGAAGAGAAAATAATCACAGAGGGATAAATCAGGGGAGTAGGGCGGATGATTGAGCACGCATACTTGTTTTCGGGCGAAAAATTCTTGTACAGCAACTGCCCGGTGAACCGGTGCGTTGTCGTGAAGAAGAAACCACCTGCCTGGTGCTGAGTACTCGGGCCGGTCACGGCGAATCCTCTTCCATAGGCGTTCCAGAACACTCAAATAAAAACTTCCGGTGACAGTTTGTCCCTCAGGGACAAACTCGTGGTGAATAATTCCCTTGCTGTCATAGAAACACACAAGCATTGTCTTTACTTTTGACATTTGAAGACGAACTTTTTTGCCTTTTGGTGATGCTGGTGACTTCCATTCATCACTTTGGCGTTTAGTTGTAGGATCATAGCGAAAACACCAAGTTTCATCCTCTGCTACAATCGAATTAAATAAATTTTTATTTCTACGAGCAGTTTTAATTACATCTTTTGCGTACTGAACACGCTCGTGTCTTTGATCATCAGACAATGAATGCCGCACAAACCGGGAAGCGACCTTTTTCTTGCCCAAGTCTTCCACTGAGATCTGACGAATTGTCTCCCTGTTAACACCAAACTCATTAGCCATCATTCTCACAGTCGCACAACGTTCTTCTTGTATTCGTTCTCTCACTTTCGCAATGAGTCCCTCGTTACGAATAGAAAATGGACGCCCAGGCCTGGCTTCATCTTCAGTCGTTTCCACACCACTTTTGAATCGTGCATACCACCTGAATATCTGTGCACGAGATAAACAATTATCCCCATACACTTGTCTCATCATTTTCACAGTCTCAGCTGCTGTTTTTCCGAGTTTAAAACAGAATTTAATGTTCGTTCTCTGCTCCATGCCGCTACTGTGACCACGTCCTCTCACTACCTGCACAGCATGGCGCCGTATTTCCCGTCATGCTCAGCGTGGGGCGTTGCGGTGTTGCCATATTACAGATGAAGTTTGGGCACATGGATGGCATGCATTGCATCATAGATGGCACTTCTATCTTGGTCAAAATGAAATCAGTCGCATTATATAATTGTCAGACTGTGTATATTGTCGTCTGTGCCTTGCCTGGCTCTACCACATTTTTTACATTGTCTCATAAACAGCACGATTTTCGACAAACATTTGTTGAACGTAAAATATGTGTTTTGATTTTCTCTAGCACTTTTGTATGGAACATTTTTTATTCTACGAAGAATTTAGCGAAATGTGATCATGAATACACATAGGTCTTCCTTATTCGTGCCACATTTTAATGCAGCCTGAATATTCTCGACATATTTTCGAGAAGTAGCCATCAAAGTTAATGAAAATCGTCCTGTGCGACTCAGGTTGTTCCTTGTGGGCGGACAGACACATAAGGATGCTAATAGTAGCTTCTCAGAAATTTTGCGCACGCGCCTGAAAATGAGTCTTAAATAGAATGGAATGGGCGCGGGGGGTGGGGG
>Ga0268261_10002860_pt1 | contig 12504 bp, 9 predicted proteins | sample TergutNc150P1_FD_190353 | JGI IMG/M metagenome (GOLD analysis project Ga0268261, IMG submission 190353) | Nasutitermes corniger P1 segment gut microbial community from laboratory colony in Florida, USA - Nc150 P1 (SPAdes) (version 2) | ecosystem: Host-associated > Arthropoda: Insects > Digestive... | reverse complement strand
TGTTGTCAGGTAGAGGTCTCTGCGACGAGCTGATCACTCGTCCAGAGGAGTCCTACCGACTGTGCTGCGTCATCGTGTGTGATCTAGAAACATCAAGAATAGGCGCTCCATATATATATATATATATGACATTAGTAGCCTAAGGGTTAATAACTGCAACAACCAATGCCAATTATGTAAACCACATCCACTATATTATACTACACTATAACTGAACCTCTTTTATCTAAAATTCAACAATTATAATATTTTAATTTTTTGCCAGTTTTAACCACTACTGTACATTGTATTATTCCTGTACAGAAATAACAGTAGAAATTTTATGTATTTCAGTATATTAACTGTGAAGGGAAGGACACCTTGTTATTCTTTTCCATGCATGTTGTAAAATCTGCCTGATGATGGTCAAAAATGGCCAAAACATGTAGTAGGTAACAACTGAACGTATAGCACTCTAAAAGTTGTGTTTGCACTAAAAATAAATACAGACATCACATTATTTCAACTGTTCATTATTTCATTGATGATGAGAGCCAGTGTATAGCTGTTCATCACTCGGCTTTGAAATTCACATGACAAACGTTGCTCGCAATACACACTGTGTTTCCCGTTATCACTGCACTTACTTATGCTTTGCAGTGTTACAATTAAAACATGATACGGAATTGTCCGATGGTTACTGTATCTGCCATCCCAATTAATATAATGGACCTTTCGCATAATTAAGAATAACAAGTATGAGTTACTAAATTAAACAGACCACTACATAGTATATCTTTCAATAAGCGTATAGTACAGGTATAATGATCTAAAGAATTACAGAAATACACAATTATGCAGCAGAAGCACAAAAATGAAAAGCGAATGGTCAATCTTTGTTTCTTTGAAATTTGGATAATTTGGATATGGGCGTGTAATGTTCTGCTGGACAAACACTTTTTTTTTCTTTTTTAATATATTTTGGGATATTCTCAATCACATGTCCAGTTCTTCATGAAGAATTATTAATTTCATTTATTGAAACCAAAAGTTTTACAATTAAAGTAGTCAATTTTCTCCTCATGCTGTCATATCTGCATATGATATAGCTCATGTTAGATGGAACTTCTAAACTTTTATCATACTATATGTCACCTTATGTGGATCCGGAATAGCATAGCGTGTAAAGTGATTACAGCATCTGTTGGATCAACTGGGAATTCAAATCCTGGCAGGGGAAGGAGACTTTTCTCTTCCTCCAAATGTCGAGACCGTCTCTGAGGCCCACCCAGCCTCCTACTCAATGGGAACTGGGCATTCCAGGGTTCTTCACCAGGAGTAAAGTGGTTGGGTCATGGAGTTTAACATTTGCCTCCATGCAGTGCTGAGGTTAAGGATGAGTGGAGCTATACCTCTACAACCCCTACATGCTTTCATGGTGTAGAGAGAGATGATTTTACCTTTCCTCCACATTTATGTCACCTTCTTCAGTCACTTAATCAAGCCCCAGAAACACAACTTTACCGTCAGCACACGGTCGTTTTTACATATGCCATCTACATACACATTGTCAACAGACAGTATTTATGTTTTATATGATTCTCAGAATACACAGTGGTAATTTCTCTTAATAACATTAACTGGTCTTTGTATTGGAGCCTCCAAGTGTTTATACAAGGTATGAAATGAATTTTTGTACTTTATTTAGAGGAGCCTAGAAGTTCAGAAGATTTTTACCCACTGGAATCATGACAAAATTTGTTTGGCCACATCTAGCAGTATGCTTCACACAAACATCCGTACACTCCCCACCAATGGCCACTAACTTGAGAACGTAAGTATATATTTTGGGTTCTGTACTTCGTACTGTCGCAAACAAACTACTGTTTTTGATACAAAGAAACAAGTGTAAATAAGACACACTACCAATCAATTCTGAAATACTGTGATTCCTTTTAGCCTTAAGTTAAAACATTACCACAAAATATTTTACTGACATACAATGATGTGGTGAGTGAAGAGAGAATGAACCTTCTCTTATAATCCTGATGCCTGCTAATATTTTCATATGAACAGGTTATTATTAAAACTAGTAGAGTCTCCCACATATAGAAAATATTTAGCACTGCTACAGGCTCATTATGAGTAGCCACAGAGCATACATAGGCAGGACAGGGAGTAACTGTGTGCATGCACAGTACAATGCTCCTGAACACTATTTGTGACTCACAGATATAATATGTGTGTGACTTATTTCCCTATAGTGCAGCTAAGTAGACTGATGTTTTTAGGATATAGCATAGCATGATGTTCCTCCCACCCTGCCTACCCAGCTCTGATGACATCTTGTCATGTGTTCACCCTGCAGACTGTTACAATTCACTGTAGACAATAATAAGACAACCACCTACCTCCTGAGGGGGCACATCGAAGGAAACTGTTCGCAGATCCACCTTGCAGTATGTGTCGATGCACGGCAAAATAAAGAAGATACCAGGTCCACGTGCCCCACCCTTACGCAGCCGCCCCAGTCGAAAAATTACTGCCCGTTCATACTCCTGTACAACCTGGTAACAAAATATATAACAAATTAGAACAGAGTGAAAAGCATCAAACTGCGTGTGTGGAAGAAAAAAAAATGCACAGAAACAGCCTCTAAAAAGATGGAATGACTCTGTTTACTAACAACTGTATGGGTCAAGTGGCATCTAAGTCTAAGGATGAACAGGTCAATAATAGTGCAGACTGCTGTCATCTGTAACAACACACAGTCTGGTAGAAACTGTTCAACTTCTCAGGAGAATGTACTGCCTTCTTCTTCCGGGTAGATAAATATGGTGACATAAGTTTGCTACGCAGTGTCAGTAACCTTCTATCAGAATGCATGTTGTAACGACCCAGAAGACAATATTCTGCACCATTGCCACTGAAACCTCAAATATCATGAACGATAATAATGATGTCTGCCTGTGATATTATGGCTTGATGCTTAGCAATAAATTTTGAACTTTAACTATTCTGGGTGAGAGGAGGAGGAGGAGGAGGAGAAGGATGTGACCGTGCAGCATGGCTGTCTTCTTACTATTTCTGGTGCCCTGTAAATAATAAACCACTGGTGGGAGCTTGGCATATGAAACTGGTATAGAGTTATATTACGTATATGGCAAGGTAAGGCAATCCCTATCCGAGCCTGGACAGGCCCTGAGGGTTCCATGAGGTTAAGGCTCCCCAACTTCATGACAAAGGGCACATGAAGGTGGTAAGGTTGTCAGCCCTACGCAATGGTCGCCTTTACACTCATTTCTGTTAGAGTCTGAGTCAACCCTAAGGCCATAATGTGGCCAGAAGGGTTGTCAATGGAAAACTCCCATGACACCATCAAAAACTGAACCCACGACCTTCCAGCTTGTAGTGCAGTACCTCAACCAACTGCGCCACTGTGCATCCCGTATTATGTATAAACATATGTGAATATGGCATTGGTACACCATAACAATTGTGAGTCAATCATTACAAATGTGGCAATAGTGTGCAGCTTAGGCATTACATCAATACAAATTTGGCATAGAGAGAATCTGGTCTTATGTAATACAGTCCTTAAAAAATATAAAATAAAATGAATAAAAATGGTACTAATAATAGCACCAACAATATCAACAGCAGCAATAATAATACAAACAGACATGTAAGACTAGAAATGCATGCAACATGAAATTAGGGTTTGTAAGTTCTGCTTACAACTTCTTGGTTTTATTACTGTTTACATCATGACTCCCAGTTTTTGATAGTGGCATTTGTGTCTAGACCAGTGTTTCTTTTTTCATAAGATGAGGGCCCAGTCCCATCAAATTTACTCGTAAATACATTCCCAATTTTTTTTTAAGTTCATACATTTAACTAACATAAGTATTAATAATTAATTATGGCATAATCATAAAGAGTATTAGTACACTTACATATATGGTGTGGCATGTTGACAAATATAAAATTACATTTAAATAAGTTATCAGTCACTGGCCTAAGGAAATGAGCTTTTCAACACATTCATGAATATTATTCTCCTCAAAATATTTCCACTATAAAATGTTTATTCATGAAAAAATGCTTAGAAAACTAAAATGACAACTTCTAGTAGAACCTCTTGTGGCCCGGTATAATTGATACCGGGCCGTGGCCCGGCGGTTGAGAAACTCTGGTCTAGACAATTAGTAGAGACCTGGCCTACATCAATATGAATATACCGCATAATACACACATTTTTTGGTGCATCTACATCAATTAGTCAATCAATAAACCAAACAATCACAAGTATATAAATGTAAACATAGTTTACTTCTGAAAAAATACTGCATAATGCAAGTGAATTGAACAAAGGCTGGGAATTTCAATCTATGTTCCTACAGCAACTTCCTTGTTTGTAGCTATACAGTCTGTGCTACTCACAGCATCACTAAATAAGCTTGCATGTGCTACATTCTTACCTTAAAACTGAGGCACAGTGAGATGGGGAAAGTCACAATAAACAGTAGGATGGATGCCGCAGTTGCTATGAATTCAATGCAGCCCATTGGCTCTGGTTCAGCTGGAACAATCATAAAAACAAAGGTTAATTATTGGGTTTATTTACGATTTATTTATAGTACTACTAACATTTCCGACTATATACTGCTGAATAATGGGGGGACTGGTGAATGATACATTCGACAGGCTTTGGAAGAAAGCAGTCATGGTTTCATTGTGGTAATATCCAGACAACTGGTTGGAGGAACAAGAAAACCCATGAAACACCAGCATCATGACCAGGTGTCCCAGATGAAATTTGAATAGGGCACTCCTGAAAACGAGTCAGAATTTTTACTGCTTTAGGCAACTTGCTTGGTAAAAAGTTTAAAATTAAAAAAAAAAAATCAATACTTATACAAAAATCTTATATGCGTCATTACTGGTGCATATGTTGCCTACAACGAGTAGACACATAAAGCACACAATGTATCCAGTTTTAAGCTTGATTTATTCTGAATGTCATCCTAATATTCAAACCTACTGACCTCCACTTAGAAGCAGTATTAGTTCCAACATGTCACATCTGTTTGTAAAGAGAAAACCATTCACTGTACTTTCAAGAACTCTGAGCCAGAGGAAGAAAACCATATTTTTTCATTAAAGCAACACAATGAATTCTCACCGCTACGTTACGACAGCAAAGAATCCCTGTTCTTTTTCATTTTATTCTACAACATTATTGTGACAGCGAGGGCAGGGATAGCGCAGTTGGTACTTTGACTATGCTACAGGCCACACAATCTGGGGTTTGAATTTCGGCAGAGGCATGCAATTTTTCTCCTCTCCAAAACCTCCAGAATGACTATGAGGCCCACCCATCCTGTTCAATGGGTAACAGGGGGTAAATTGGACAGGGGCGTGAAGTTAATCACTTGCCTCCATCTATTGCCAAGGTTAGGAATGAGTGGAGCCATACCTCTTCTACTCCTCAATTTGCCTTTATGGCATGAACAGGGGCAACTGTACCTTTTTATTTGTGAAAACCTTAAAACTCACTCACTCATAAGAACTAACATTTGGAATACAGCAATAAAATCGGTGATACCTTTAACTTTTGGCATGTATATAATACGGCATAAAGTTACAACACCACAAGCAATGCAGGGCCTTTGGAAAAGAACCTTTCGACTCACAGATAATACGAGTCGAACCGAGGAACACTATATATTTTGCAAAATTTTGTTTATCTGGTGTTATTTAAGAACACTTTATCCAAGTAATATTTAATTCAAACCTATTCTCTGTATCTTTTAGAAAACACAGGATTCTGGGCTTAGATCAGGAATTCTTAATTTTTTTTTTGTGTCATGGACCTCTTTGACAGTCTGCTGAAACCTATGGACCTCTTCTCAGCAAAATGTATTTAAATGCATAAAATAGAGATAGGGAGATCTATTGAAGTTAAAAACATTTTTTGAGTCTGGAGGCCATAAATTACCTTGTTACCTACATTCATGCTAGAATGAAAAGCTAAATGTCAGTTAGAGGTTAGTGAAATTAAGTCATAATTTTTTCTCCATCCAAGTTCATGGACAACCTGAAATCCCAGATTAAGAATGGCTGCTCTTGACCATCGAACGCATCCTGAACTTAAGCAATAAAGCCTATCAATAATGTCAAATTGTAACATACGTACACGCTGTATTTGTATTTTACTGGGTTCAAAAAAAAATATCCAACCATATGCCATACTCAGAAAAGTAATCCAAAAATTGTATTCACATTTAAACGAATATTACAAACATATCAAACTGTCGACACATTTCTACAGTGAAAAAAATTAGACAAACTTCACATAACTTATTTCCATGCACTGACCTTTAGCACTATGTTTGTTTACATATTTGTCTTTCAGTAGAATCTCAATATATTCACTACAATGCTGATACAACCATCATGCATAATGTAATGGAATGTAATAAAATAAAATTCATTAAAATCATCAAAAAGAAAGACAATAAAATAGAAAAAAAAAATGAATGTATGTACTCATAACATGCATAAAACAACACCACAATGTAAACTAAATAACTCAAATGCATAATAAAACTGTACAAAGCACATGTCCGGTTTTCACACCGATTTCTGTTCACTGTGATATCATCTGGCTATAGTTCTGTATCAATAAATACAAATTCTTCTAATGTTTCAGAGGCAGCTGGTTTTTCCACATCAGTAGCATTATTACTAATTGACATGATGTTACAACCAGAACAAAGCAAAAATAAAAATTACCACTAAATACAAAATGGCGCTTACTGTCATGAGCTATACGTAGCTGTGCTTCTTGAAGAGGAGTGCTTTCAAGTTCAATTTTTTCTGCAGCCTGTGAATATGACATGGCTAACTAGACGCACGTATCAAACTTCAATACCAGTTAACCAAATGCACTTTTAAACTTCAGTAAGTATCACTTCCAAATTTTTCTTGGAAAACACACACAGCACCTACAAAATATGCGTTTTCATATCAAGACAGTCTGCCTGTAACTAGCTACTGTCACAGCATTGCAACTGGAACTTATACACCCACCACTGCAGACATTTCGCATGATTATAATTTGTTTGTTTTACTCTGATGCCTAACTGACATTTACTTTAATTAGACATAAAAATTTCAGTTCATATCACAGACAGAGATAGAGAGGGAAAAATAAAAACCTGTGTCCATTATACAGTCAGGTCAGTTAATGCAGTTACAGAAAGTAACTACTGTTCTGTGTGAGAATTCCACGTAAAATACAAGTACACTGTGTGGCAAAATGCGCAGGCTCTTAATGTTACAGGAGGTGGTCCATGTAGTTACCATTGGGCTATATACGTGAATAAAAGCGTAACCAACATACAATTAAATTTGTCTTGCTCACACAACAAGTAAATTTCTTAATATCTGACCTGAAACTGGGACAGTACAGCCAGCATCCTGACTAGGCTATACATAGGTCAAGCAAAGAATCATACTTCATTTCCTACCTGGGCCAAGAGATTTTTGCTTCTCCAAAACATCAGCTCTGGGGCACCACTAGCCTCCTATTCAATGTGTAACAAGGTTTTTTCCCCACAGAAAAAAAAGGGCTGAAGCATTAATTTAACACTCACACCCACATGGCATGCACAGGGGCAACTTCATCTGAACATTAACTGCATATTTTATAACTTAATCAGATTACAAAAATGGAACATATCAAACTATAAACATGCAATAATGAGACAAGATTTTTGTATTAAACTTTAAAGCGTAGCGGTTTCTTTACGTACCACCAGGTTTAACATTCAAAAATTCTACGTGGTGCTCACTTTGCGCTGAGTGTTTTGTATGGATCTCAGAACACACAGCGACCTTTGCTTTATACATTATTAACTGATTGGTTTTTATAACTGTGGTGGAAAGTATTTACTGTGCGATATGAACTGATTCCTTATATAAAGCAGATGACGTTTAGTCTTTAAAAGGTTAAATATTATATTACAAGCTTCAAATTAATGAATGTGCAATATATCAGAACTGTATCTGAATCAAACATGAAGAGTGGGGAGGGGAATAGAATAAAATAAAATAAATACTAAGTAAAATATACAAAAATTCTGAAGTGTAAGCATGCATGTCTTTACATGCTTGGTCATCTGCTGAACAGTACACTGAACAAATAGATTATTGTGCAAATTACAGCTGTAGTACAGACTAAAAAATATGAGAATGATGGTAAACCTGTCAAATTTTTCCCAAAACTGTTCATCAGGGAAAATTTGGTACAAAAATAGAAATTCATCTTTCAATAACAAAATTCCACAAAAATAATTACTTTCCATTTAAATTTCATTTCACAAACAGCAGTACGTAGATGGAACTTCTGAAATGAGCATGAGAGAAATATTCCTGAGAAAACGCTGTTTCTTTCAGCGAAACTATTTCAGTAAAAATAATGTTAGCTAATCTGAAATTAAGAAATGGTTGCAATACTATTAATTCTCTAATTATTTTCATTACAAAAGGGATATAATGGCTTAAAAAGTTTGAAATAAATTTTTCTGTCATCATCTATGTAACTCATGTAACTTCATTAATCTAAAAACAAAAAGTTATTTTAAACTTCAAAATTTTAAAATTAATCTCTCATCACTCCACTTAATTGTTCAGCATGCAGACATTTCAATACCACACAGATTTTAGGAGATGACAGCCACTTCAGAGAAGCATTTGGGAATTACAAATCTGGCAACGTGCAAACGCATTATTCTGTGCAAACTGTGTGGCTTTGAATAATACAAGCTTATTGAAATTACCAACAGCCCTTTTACACCTCGTAACTATTCACCAGTCATAAGCCTTTCTGTGCTCGATTTGCATCATCATCAGTGACTTCGTATGTTACCCTACTTAGAATGTGCTTTGCAATATTACATGTACCCTACCAGGTTTACCCCTTTTTAAGCACTGTTATTACCTCTACTTGTAACACCTCTTCTTAAATGTAATTTTGACAGTAAGTATTGTATTCGTAAGTTATTAATACATTTACAAACAGATTAAACTTGTATGCTTGACCTTTTTATGTTGTTACAACACCTGTACGACAGAGCAAATTTATATTTAAGCATTGCACTGACAAAAACACACTACTTAGCTCACAGCAATCACTAAATCTCATGTGAATAGCTGAACACTGTGGCTTTTTTTGGCTGTTGCTGTCTCTAAGTACGAGCGTTATAAATAAATGCAATACTTAAATTTAACATGTCCCTGAGGCCAGATATATAACTACAACAAACAAACATACAACATTAACAACAACAACAACAACAACAGAGGAGCAGCAGCAGCAACAACAACCATTTAAAAATCATTCAGAAAATACCTGGCCCACATACCGGGAAAGCACAAAATAAGGGAACTACAGAAAATAGCCATATTTGGCACTGCACAAATACTTCAAATAGTGTTACTGTAAAAGTACAGAATATTAAACATGGGAAATAACATTTTGAGTAACACAAACAGGAAGCACACAATAGCTGCTAAATTACATACCCTAGAAACATGGTTTGTTTCAGGAATATAAGTGTAAATACTTCATATAAAGATGATTATGGTGATGATAATGATACTACTACTACTACTACTACTACTACTAATAATAATAATAATAATAATAATAATAATACATTTCTTCATTATTTGTGTGTTGGCAAAACAACCACAAGGCCAATTACACAGACAGCACAGGAATATAAGAAAAATACACAAATACAAGCAACAAATAAAAACACATCGAAGAGAAGTAATAAATTACACATAAAAATTACTAACATTAATAACTGTTTAAGAAAAATCTGTGAAATGATCATTTTACTGAGTGTATTGATGGCACTATTCTATTCAATTCAATTTGACAAAAAGGCCAACTGTTAAGTGAGTGAGTGAGTAAGTGAGTGAGTGAGTCAGTGAGTGAGTGAGTAAGTAAGTAAGTAAGTAAGTAAGTAAGTAAGTAAGTAAGTAAGTAAGTAAGTAAGTAAGTAAGTATTAAGTAAGTTAGTAAATCAGTAGTAGCAGTAGTAGTAGTAGTAGTAGTAGTAGTAGTAGTAGTAATAGAATAACAGGTGAAGGACACAAGATTAAGTTATTTTTAAACATATTAATAAGTGTTACAGTTAAGCAGAGAAAGTTTTACATACCAATACAATATCAATTTTCAAAATTAACTTAACAGGGCCTGGAAAATAAAAATAATGCCAAAAAAAGTAATAAAATAATAATTTACATATAACATTGCCAAACGTGTTAACTCGGGTAATGGGTATCACTAACGATGATTCAAAATACACGTCCAATCCGTACGACGTCCAGTGAATGATTGTAAAGTGTCAAAAGGTTGCCGGTAATTCCAGTAAACTTGTATTATGCACAGGCACCATACTATGAAAATAATTACTTGCACCAATCAAAGTAGAACAACATTTCCATATACTACCAAACAGTACGTACACACCAAACCCTGTAATAAGCTAATCAGTAAACAAACTGTTAAAAAAAAAATACATTTCTTGCTTCATACAGTAGATATTAGTGACTGTACACTACAATACATGCAAACCCCACAGCTAGTAATTACTCTGTCCCATTCAATGTATTGAATTACTTAATTCTACACATTAAATTTACAAAGGAAACACAATACCCATGAATTATTCAGTTATGGGTAATCTCCATTCTCATGCATATCCATCTTCTTCAAAAACCGGCTATGTCCCCTTCACCCTTCAATAAGTATTTTAAACGTTGCAATGCTGTGACAAGGCAAACAGAGCAAGTCTACACATGTACAGACGTACACATGGATGTATGTACAGTAATTTGCACTCACGAAACTCAACTGCACACTCCACTCCTCCAGAGTCTGTCCTTGTGCATTCAAAATCCATTCACTCACTTCTTATGGCTCCGAACACTGTGCAGTGGTTGCAAGTCTGATTCAAATACCACATTCTAACACATTACATGGTGTGAGTGGGCTCACGTGTTTGAAGTTGATGAATTATTCAACACTGCTAATTTATAATGAAAGCCACATTCAACCCTTCAAGTAAATGGAAATTTTACCATTGTATTCTCAACATAACCCATTCAACAGTGACCATATTTACCATAGTATAAAGCACCCTGAAATGAATCCCCTTCACAGGCTTCAATTTTCAGGACAGTAGCTACACACAAAATGTCTAACTCAGAGTGTCATGCTAATGGAACCGTCGTTTTCCAGATGATGAATAATGAATTCTTGTCCTATATTCACATAAATATGGTAATTACCAGATAAATGTAAGTGTGTTTTATTACAAAGACATATATGTCACACATCCAGTGTCCTTGTAAATAAAGCCAACTTGGTGTACAATTTTTCTTAGTATGTTTATTTACTTTCTCTACATGTTTCAGGCTACTATGTGCCTATCATCAGGAGAAATAACTGTACGTATGTGACACTTGGTATTTGTTATTCTGTATGGATGACTATCTGGTATGCACCCTGCACACCAAACAGTCATCCACACAGAGTGACAAATACCAAGTGTCGCGTAGATACAGTTATTTCTCCTGATGATGGGCACAGTCGCCCGAAACATGTAGAGAAAAGAAATAAACATACTAAAAAAAATTGTGCACCAAGTTGGCTTTATTTACAAGATTATACAAAGATGCATGGTCACCAAAACATAAAAAATTATCCAGTTTCCTGTTTTGGAAGTTGTCTCTACTGGGGGAACTTTTACAGCAGACAGAGAAAATCAAAATCCTCATCAACTGATGCTTCTTTTAACCCACCCCAGACATTCCTCTAACCAGAATTTGAACACATATACTGCATGATAATAAGACAAACAATACACACAACTAATATACCTATATACACCAACTTAAAAGCTCCCCTTGCCAATTAGCTTAATTTCTGCCAGTACATGTAACATGCTTCCAGTGTGAACTGAAGGTGGTCTGATAAAAAACATGATCTTAAAACTTTACAGTCCAAACTTCATTGCAGCAGTAAAGTAGTGTGAAGAGATAAGGAGTGGAAAAGCTGATAGTTTGTGGCCTATCAAATAAAAGTTGACTTAGTATTTCCCTTTAAGACCCAAGGCCACTAATTCTTCTCAGCAGAGTGAGAATATGTTAAGATAACAGTTCAGTATCTACTAAATAAACACAGAGACCTAAACAAAAACAGCTACAATATGGCTGCACTACATTTATTCAGTTTGAACATGTATGTAAGATTCTGATTAGCATTAACTTAACCCTTAGGCTACTAATGTCATATATATATATATATATATGGAGCACCTATTCTTGATGTTTCTAGATCACACACGACGCAGCACAGTCGGTAGGACTCCTCTGGACGAGTGATAAGCTCGTCGCAGAGACCTCTACCTGACAACACACGACACTCACAACAGACAAATATCC
>Ga0268261_10002859_pt1 | contig 12505 bp, 5 predicted proteins | sample TergutNc150P1_FD_190353 | JGI IMG/M metagenome (GOLD analysis project Ga0268261, IMG submission 190353) | Nasutitermes corniger P1 segment gut microbial community from laboratory colony in Florida, USA - Nc150 P1 (SPAdes) (version 2) | ecosystem: Host-associated > Arthropoda: Insects > Digestive... | reverse complement strand
GTTTCTTAATTGCGGAACATGTTTCGAGCGACACACCGCTCATCATCAGGAGCTCAAAAACTGTAATCGCAGCCTCTGGTTTTACGTACGTTTGTGGTTGCCGGCAGCTGTCGTGGCTCAGCCGGCAACCACAAACATATGTAAAACCAGAGGCTGCGATTACAGTTTTTGAGCTCCTGATGATGAGCAATGTGTCGCTCAAAACATGTTGAGCATTTAAGAAACACTGGAATAATAAATTCTACTACACGGTCGCATCTTGTTGGTTATTTCTATATGATTTAAATGGTTAGGTCTGTCCATGATGTTGGTGTGTACACGAAGATGTGTACACTTTAAGTGTAATATTCTTAATGTATGTGGAAAATTAAAATATCTGGCAACCATTTGGTCCCAGAGGTGCTGGATATTGCAACTTTTTTAATGAACAATGTTTGTGGAGACGGTACAAATGTTACAGACTGAAGGCTCATCTACATTTGTGGTGTGCATATAATTATATATGAATACAAGTACTATAATGCACAGTTTAAACACCATAATTCTTTGTACACACAATTGCTCATCTTGTGTTGTGCCACAATATTTTCTTGTGATAAAAGAGAACATTATTCTAATACATAACACAGTTCTATTCAACATCCCATTTGTTTGTTCCTCAAACATGTCATAATTTTGATTGCCTGTACAACAACGTTATATTATATTAGGGTATGTGACATAGCCTACATGATTTATTTGCAATGCAGTTTTAAGTCCTTTTTTAAAGCTTCACTTAACATTTGCCCATAACCATGGTCAGTTCAGTGAGATTTTAGGTTCTCATGTTACTCAACTATGAAATTAATGTTTTCTGCATTGCTGCACTGTGTGGTTCAGTAGAATTACACTCACATTTCAGATAATTCTGCTGCCTTCATTATCAGGGTAGAAGCTTTTGGAAGCTGCAAGAACCTCCAAAATATTGGTAAAATTCTACCACTATACAGAATGTCGCAACTCAGAAGACAACAGTCTTCATGGTACATTAGTGCAGTTTTAGTTTTGTGAATTTATGTGTGAAGTAGTGATGCTTCCACTCAAAATGATTCTCAGATCGGATGTTGTCCCCACCCGGTCATCGTGTGCCATTAATTATATTTGAAGTATAAATATTTATTTGAGATGCTTCTAATTAATATACTGTTTATTTTATCTCTTATAACAATTAGTAAAGATGTTTGTAAGTTACATTCTGAAGGAAGTGTTTGGTTTTTTTTAAATTTAGTTAGCTCACTATAATCATTTTAAGATAAAAGTTAAAACAGCACATAAGAAATGTTATGTGCTTTACCTGTAAAATATGAATATAACAAATGGTTTAATTCTATTCTTGTATCAAAATTGTATAATTTCTAAGCAACTGGGTATGTATCTCTATTCCACCCACATAAAAAACATGTTACTGTATTTTGCACACAGTTTTTTATATTTGTTAAAAATTTTTTTTAATGTTGAATATTCCACCATTCAATTTATGTATTATAATAAATATAAAACACAGCAGAACACCAATTATCTGTGCTCAGTTTAACCATTTTTTAGATTATCCATGCATACCTTTCTCTTACATATTACTACACTCAATTCTTTCCTCATCAGAGGGATTGTTGCAAGGGCATTGTGTTTTGAGGGTCTAACAGAACATTGTCTTTTGGTTCTTCACAATTAGTATTGTTGGTGGGGTGGAGTGGGATGTTTTTCCATTGTGGTCATGGTGTGCTGAACAACTTGACATTTCGCAGATACCACGGCATTAGCTTTCAAATGCTGAATTACTCAGCTAAGTCCTTCCAATTGTTATCAGCTGATTTCCACCCAAAACCTAACTGTAAGGACTTCATCAGACTGGTAAAATTCATTTTAATGTTCTAAAACATGGAATGGTACCTACATATGAAAAAATAACACTAATTGGCAATTACTATATGTAAATAATATTCTTAGTCAACCTAGGCACAAACATTACGTACCAGCCTTATTATAAATGTGATACACAAAACTTCCTTACGCTTTAATTGATGGGTAACACCAAGAACTGTGGACTTCACAACAAAGCTATGAGAATAAAAAGAGACACTGCACTTTTTCTGCTTCTGCCTGGACTGCCTAGGAATGCCATATGTTTTGTGCAGTTGAGAAAATATGGGAACTGCCGACAATCGAGAAGAGGCAAGGGGAACAATAATCAGTTCACAAGAGGCATATAAGAAAAAATTGGCTTCTAAGTTTAAAAAACAGGTTTTTAGTTGTGCATCATCTTGTATAAGCAAAAACTCATAAAGTTATTGCTTGTATACTGAGTGACTGCTGTACTTGGGTCAGAACTGTTTCAGATATGGTGGTCATCTGCTATGAAAATGATCACTAGTTGTTTGTGGAGGGGTCCAAGTGGCTCACAGAATGAAGGTACCATTACAAACTGTTTCTCAAAATAAAGGCCAGTTTGTAGTATAATAAGAACCAAAAGGATGCACTATTTACTTTCAATTTATTTGATGATTAACCTCTACATGTTTCTAATAGATTTACTGCTCATCATCAGGAGGTACTAGTCTGTATATACAGCAGTTGGTATGTATCATGCATTTATGTTGGCTGGCTGCTAGCAGCCAGCCAACATAAACAGAGGTTAATTGTCAAATAAACTGAAAGTAAATAGTGCATCCTGTTGGTTCTTATTACACTAATAATTCATGATGCGCGGTTCACAAAACATTTAAAAAAAAAAAGGCCAGTTGTATAATAAACAATATACAGTAAACGTTTTGTGAACGCATCAAACAAAATGTGTTAGACTTTCTGTGTTGGTGATTATTTAGACTTTCTGTGTTGGTGATTATTTGTGTGGCTTCTTCCTGTCATAAACCTATGTAATTGTTACCCTACTGGATACTTTAAACATTTGTCCACAATTTTGTTTTTGTTCTAGCCAGTCTCTTTGAAGGACCTATCCAAAAATTCCCTTTTTTATATGAATAACTCAATTAGTCTGTTGTCTTAAGGAATTCAGTGTTACTTGTTTCGCATATGATCACTGCAGGCTAAAAAGCTCCTTTGGTGTGCAGGGTAAAATCATGGCTGTCAGTACTTTTCCGTCTGGTTATTTACAGCCTATACTATGTGTAAGAGGTGTACTTCGCACCTAAGCAAACCGAGAGTATGTGAATAAATAGGACATTACAGAACTGTACGTGTTTATTGAATACGAGTAACCATAAGACTGAAAGTAGTTAGCTTTCTTACCGACTGAATTACGGTAGATTTAATCTACATGATATGTGGTGTCGTCATATCTCGTTGGTGCCGCGTAGCCCGCAGATGTGTACACGGAAATACGATCGGTACTCTGATCCATGCAGAGATGGAAATTCGTGGTTACTCCGATCCATCTGTGCTCCGATCCATGGTTACAACAGTCACAAAAAAATGGCTGACTCACGTGAAAGAAACTGGGATAGATGCCGGCTAGATTATCCGTGGATACGAATAGCACGTGGCTATCATATGCGATCTGTGTTGCAGTGTGATATGGTCGTTTCACGTCCAAAAATTCCAAAATCAGGTGATTTCTAGACACAGCGCTGAATTGTGTGATAATAAGTTCGAGCGTCAACTGTGTGAGATCGTCCTTCAAGTCTTTAGTTTCCGCATTTAGCTCAATGGGGGGGTAGTTGGAAACACAAATTAGAGCTGTACAACTTGATAAAATAAGTTAAGTTGGTACTGCTTGGACACAATGTTGGAGACTGCATTTTGAACATACCACACTGAAGTGTGCAAGGTTTGTGCGGTATCCGTTTTCCGTGGAAGTTAGTAGTGGCAAAGTAATTGGTGGTATTTTTATGTTACGCAGCGTGTAATAATAGCTGAATAAATGTTTTGAAGTCATGAGTGAATATTATTACATTGACGTGTCTCTGTTAGTATATAATTTCAAGTTTTATACCTGACTTGGTAATCAAACATTGCAGGTGCATTGTATCAGATCACGTTCACGTAAGGGTTACTAGTCGGAACTTTTTTTTTTCTTTTAATTACCGCAATGAGAGTAAATTATGTTAAGAGGGAGTTTTGGCATGTAAAGTTTTCCTTGGCCACGAGGTCGTGAAACATGTCAAATCTGTTCATTAGCGTAATTATTCGTTACTGTATAATCTGATAAGTCCTTTTATGTGAGGTATTTTAGGCTTGGAAAAATAACTCTCATTCCTCATTGGCATTTTATGGAACTGTAGTGACGAATTTAATTCCAGTCCTGAAGCTAAATAGTAATTGGGAGTACGTAAGTTGTGTGAGATTTGATGCTGTCACAGTGTTTCTGGGGTTTGAGGTTTTCTGGAATGTGACACAATCGGGTGAGCAGTTCTTGACGATAAAGCGCCATATCCCAGAATATACGAATCCTATGTGAATGGAGTGTTTTCTTAAATATTTGGACCTACAAGTGAAGAAGTGGGGAAAAAGGATTTTGAGTAACAAAACCTACAAGTGTGCCATTTTTCTGTTGAGGTATTACACTCTGAGAATCCATGGTGGAACGCGGCACTGCGATTGTAAATTATTTATTCTTGTCAGTGAGAGGGTTTAATTTACTTTGCTTTTTCTTCTGTGTTTTAATCAGGAAGCTGGAGCAAGACTCAACTGAAATAAATGCTGTGTATTTCAAGAACCATGTTATGCAGTCATTGAATATTCTCTTTGGAGAGGTTAGCACATAATTATTACATTTTGAATGTGAGGGAATTATGTCTGTATTACCTACTAATAAACTAATGGATGGCGTGGAATCAGATACACTAACAGTAGGTTATGTTTTGTCGTCCCCTTCATTTCCCATTTGCCAGCATATATTGAGTGAAATCCTTACTGGAAGGTGGATGCTAATTATGCCTGTAGCACCTGATCCCTTGCAGTTTTATTATTTGAGCTGTATGTAGTTATTCACCCATGTGTTTGTCGTTATGTGCCCTGTTCTTCCTTGCATTTTACCTTGATGAATTGTGATTGGGTGTACCTTTGTCATATACATATTTGAATTATTATGTTTTGTCATTTTTAAAGTGCTTCCCATTTGCCTGTTTCTGGACAGCCAAACCATCTTTGGTTATCCATGTAGTGAATCTTTTAATGAAGACTGCCTACTGAAAGATAAAATGAACAGCCCCTTTTAGGATGACCTTTATGGCTGAAGCATCTTGGGTAATTTAAGTACAAGTTGTTTGATTGATATTGCAATTGCACTTAGGTAGCATTGTGTAAACATATATATAGCAAGTATTGTAGGTCTATAGTTACATTTATGGTTTTACAATGTTATGAATGCCCAGAAATTTCATGTATCTGTGGAACTAGACTGAGCCATAACATTGTCAGCTGAGTATTGGTTAGACATTAGAAGTTCTTAAAAAAATTTTTTCTTTGCAGGTGGGTGCAAGTATAAGTGTTGATATTTTGAAATATGATCAAGTGTCTCGACGAGCTATTCTGCGTTGTCCAAGTACATCATACGTGAAATTACTAAGTTCTTTGAGCTTGTGTGGAGAATACGGTAACATTTGTTGTGCATACAGGGTTCACAATACCTCTCCATGTTTGCTGTCATTACTAGGCACAAGCAGAGCCTATAACCATCACTGAATATTCTGTTCCATTTAATTTATTCAGCTGACTTGGGTCACTTATTCATATATTTAGGACATGTAATGTCTATTCATATTTATCCCTGTGAGAGTGGGAATTTCTGAAATTTAGTTGTGGAAGTCATAGTGAGAAATATCCACTATGCCAGTAACTTTTCAAAAAGGTAAGGACACAGTAATTTTTGTCACTAAAGAAGATCATTCAACGCCAAGCACAGTCAGCTTACCAAAAGAAGAGCCTCCCCCAGGACTGATCTTGCCTGATGGTTCTATCAACTGGAGCTGCCCTTGTCTGGGAGGCATGGCAACAGGTCCATGTGGTGTTGAATTTCGAGAAGCCTTTTCATGCTTCCATTATAGTGAAGCTGAACCAAAAGGTAGCGATTGTTATGAGGCATTCAAAACTATGCAAGATTGCATGGGACAGTATCCTGCACTTTACAGCAGAGATAATGACGATGAGGATGAGTTAGAAAGTCCAGTAGATGCAAACACTGAAAAAGAAGAAAGCAAAGAGAATAGAGAAACTGCTGTGACAAGTTCAGGATTGTCATCATCTTAACATGGTAGTAGTGTAGTAAATATTGTGATGATTGTCATGAAAGTAATGAAGATAACTAGTCTGTATTTATCTTGTAGATGGTCATCGGCATGTCCACAGTGACTGTAAATGAAGTCAGCACAGAATCAGCAAGACTTGTGTAATACTTCATGCCTGAAAATATTTTCAGTATTTGTACTTACTGTGGTCAAGTCTGGTATTAAAAATTGTATGCTTTGCTCATTGGTGTATGATACTGAATTCATACAATTTAAAGCTGATCAGAGTATATATATATTTTTTTTGAGCGCCTTAAAGGGTGGGGCAGTTTGTCCCTGTGCACACTACTTGACATAGAAGATTTCCCATATAATTCATTGGGCAGTGTTCAGGTATCATTTATTGTGTAGTAGTAGTAGTCAGTAATATTTAAATTTAAAAAATTTTTAAGTGACATATCCCCATTGAGCACATCAGTTTGTTCATTTATTGAATACACCATAATGCCACAACACCATCAGTATCTTACAATGGGTACTAGTTGCAGCCCCTACTCAGGCCATTATCAGACCATGCATTATTTAGAACTAAAGAAAAACTGTACAGTCATTTTAGATCTCTTCACCTTGACAAGGGAATGAGATCTCTCACCGTTTTTATACTAAGACAGTAGTATAGTTTTTTTTATTCTAAATGCCTAAATAGGGGCTGAAACTAGTAACCATTGTAAATTGTTGATAGTGTTGTTGCATGATGGTGTATTTAATAAATATATAGATAAACTTGCAGGTGTGTCAAGGGGACAAGATCTCTTTCCATTTTTACACTAAGATGACTGTTTAGCCTTTACTTTAATTCTAAATAATGCATGATCTGAATAGAGGCTGAAACTAGTAGCTGTTGTAAATTATGGATGATGTTGCTGTATGTTGATTTATTAAAAAAATTACTGTTTAAATTATGTGAAACCTTCTTACAGGGGCGACTTCATGCTCTGCGCCTGCACTTCAGATATTTATGATAAATATAAAACTTCCACAGCCAGAGGTCCCTTAAAATATTTGAACTTGGCCTACTATAGGCACATCAATTCTACAGGTTTAGAGCAATTTTTCTTTTGTTCATACTGGAAAATAAAACCTGAAATTGAACCTTATCAGTTTGCTCAGAAATAATTAATTGTACAGAACACTTCTACAAAGCATAAAATGCAGTCTTTGTTAACAGCCACAGTTTTTTGTTTACAAGATCTTTAATAATGATTACTTGACAAAGTAAAAGTGAACATACACTTATGCAGGCAGTGTTATGAGTGTTACTTCTGGTATTCCCTTGTTCGTTATGTTTTAATGCACACTAAACGTTTTTACTGGTAATGTTTATAATTTAACTTCCTTTGAAAAGAAAATCAAAATAATGTGATTTATTGTACATACTTAGTATTTTAGTCCTCAGAATTTCCAATTTTCACTTGTTTTCAGTTATTATTTCAATTTTGGCCTTGAATGTTACCCAGTTTTGTGTGTCTTCATGAATTTCCCCCCATAACTTTACAACTCATGTCAGTCTGTGGGTATTTGAAATTCATTTACTGTGGGAGAATTATTTTTTATGATGCATCAATCTTATATGTTTTTAGACTTGTATGTAGACATAGTATACTCCCGTTCTGTTTTTGAGTTTTACTGTGAAAAGAATATGTCAGCATCTCACAAATTTGTGTAACTTGACAGCCCAATTAAAGTTATTTATGGGTTCTGAAGTGCCATCACACTGATTGATGGTTGTGAACTAAAAATTATGGAAAAGTGAACTTAATTGCATACATTTCCCCCATAGGTTCATGAGTGACTTTACATTGCATTAGAGTTATTCCATTCTTTCACTTTGTAAAGCAGGTCTCAATAACATTTTAGAATGTATGTTGAACTTCCAAAATTTTATTCTGTAAAACAGTATTACAAAAACTTAAAACTTGTGTATATAAAGAAATTGATTCTTTGTGAGTGATTGTGATAACATGTCTTGCAGCTAACCAGTTACGCACTGCAAGTGCCAAGTGTTTTGAAGTTGGGTGTCATGTTTGTGATCAGTAAATGGATTTAAGTGAGAATTTCATGTTGGCTGGTTCTGCTGTGGAGTTTTATTTAGCTGCATCAGAGGAGGATGGTACGTGAGAAATTGAACATGTATCACACAAAGCCAAATCCTGACTGATTTGCATGTACAGACATGATTTATAGGTAATCCAACCCAAAGCCTAATATGCAGTTTGTATTTTACATGTATGTTGTTGGCCATTCAAAGTGTAACTATCGTGAGTCCTGGAAGTGGTTATTTTTGTTTGTTTATTTGGCCAGTATTGTGTTTATGTACGTTAACTGCTGTTTTGTTCATGTATGTTGGTAACAGTAATCTCTGTGGCTCTATTGGCTGAATGTGAGGTTCTCGCAGAGGTGCTTACAGTCATTAGTCTTGGTAAAATATTATTGAGAAATCTCTCGAGATGCTGGATGAAATCGAGGCAAGTATTATGATTAGATAAGAGTGTTAATTTACAAATATTTGGCTTTCAAGTATTCGTGTGTTGGTCTGTGAGGTTGAATGTGTGTGCGCTTTGTGACTGGTGGGGTGAAGCGAATAACTTACGCACGTGGCGAACTCTTGTGCGGATGAGGGTGTGTGAAGTACATTCGTTCAAAATTCCAGAGTCCCACTTAAAGATGTCGCTGCTGTTGCTACAATGTTGACTAGTCGCGTTTACATCCGATCCATGGTTATAAAGTTGCAAGCCTTGCTGGAGGAAATGTACTACGTTAGTCATGTCTTTTAGCGTTATGGAATGTATGTTATTTAATTTTTCTTTCAAGTACATTAAAATAGAACTTGCGTGATCCACGTAGAGAATGCTACTGTCTTTACGCATTATAAGGTCTTACAGTTATGTTTGTCAAGACGTGTATATTTGTAGTCTGATGTTACGTCAGTGCTCGTAAACGCCATATTAGACATGTCATGAGACTCGGGGAATAGTTTGTAAAGGTATTTATTCATACCCAGATAGATGATCCGTGTGTATAAGTGACCGACTATAGAGGGCACGAAGGTTTTACTGACGCAAGAGGTCCCGTGTGTGGTCAGTGAGTGACACAGAAGGATATGTGTGTTTGTAATGTGAATTAGAAGAACTTGTGTTACTTTGTAACTGAGATTGTGCTGTAGTTGTAATTAGTGGTGTTAGTGACAAGTTTATAATGGAGACCAAATTGGCGAAGCCTCCGAAAGAGAAAAGGAGGTAAGGGGTAGTATGTTCCTGTTGATGGCGGCTGTGTATGTAGGTCAATATTTTAGCTTTTAAGTGTCTGGAAGAGTAACTAGTTCACTGTTACTAAAGCAAGATTGTGCTTATAGTGCCAAAAACAACCCCGTCCAAACAGGTAGGGTGTTACTGAGTTGGCAAAGTACCAGATTCTCATAAAAACTGCGTTTATGTCCAGAAAGCTTGCAGTTACATGTATTCGCAATTTGCTTAATGTCACATGTGGAGTTTTGTGATTTTGTCGTTTGTAACGCATGTTAAAAGAATTTGTCTGGCAAACTAATACGCTGTCCTTAAATTTGTATTAAAGTCATTGTCGGTCATTATAACTTTAAAATGGCTACATTTTACCCTTTGAATCGTAGGACAGCGACAGGCATCCTGCATTTTTGGTAATCATTTGATAGTGTATGATGTTTACAAGACAGTTTCGGTAACCATATAGTATTACATTTTTGCGGGGAGGTTTATTACACCAGTTATTTCATTGTCTTGAAAACCTGGTTCGCAGTAGCTTAAGACTGAAATTCTTTTATAACTGATATACATGTAAGCCATGCTTGTTACTGGAGAAACCTGTACATTAATAAGTTGATGTATTTATTACTGAAAGTTACAGGAAGTTAAACTTTCAAATTGTGGTCCTTGAGGGTTGTCTCCATTGGTGATCTCCGATGTGAATAACCCGTATCTCTTTCATTATTTATCTGGTTCTTGTGGGTAAGGTGAGGTTCTGATTAAGAAAACTCTGTTAGAAGTCATAAATATTCAGATTCCTGATGATTCTAATTGTGTATCCTGATAAACATAAATATTTATTTATCTGTTTATTTATGTGCTTGCTTATTTATGGTTTATTTAACAGTGCTTCCAGTAACTTAGTTAATCAGGTATTGAATGACTGGATGATAAGTCTAATGTTTTGGAGGTGAGAGGTAATGGAGTAGTTTGGAATAGGCCAATGCCAACATGTATCTGGAGAAAATGAGGAAAACCATTTAAATATTAGGGAACAACGGTAGCAAACAGATGAAGTTCATAATGGAACCGGGAGAAGGATAAATTACAAATCATTATTATTATTTTTATTATTCATTTCAAACAGTTTCTAGTCCCCTATTGTTATGATGTACAAAATAGTAATTATATATTTTGTATGGTTGTGCAATACAGTATCACACATGGAATTAATAATATAAATTACATGTATTTGACAATGTAGTAATGGAGAATCTATTTACACATTAAATTAGAATTCACTTTTTTATATAATGATAAACTTCATAATTTGTAGGACCATGCCATGGCTGAGGTGGTTGTTACTAGCTGCTCACTGCTGAGGCCTGGTTTGATCCCACGTCAGTCCAAGTGGATTTAATGGTTAACAAATTGGCACTGGGACTGATTTTTCTCTGAGTACTTCAGTTTTCCCTTGTCGGGATCATTCAACCAGTGCTCCACACTCACTCATTTACTGACACTGTGTAGTCTTAATTGTTATTATCATAATAAACTTACTGTTATAATTTATACATGTTTTCTTGTGTACAGTATAATGGACTGAACGTAGAGCTGGGATGGGGGGGGGGAGTAAGGGCTTACAAAATCTTGTTGTGGTAGCTTATGAATATGGGGTTTATGTCACATACTTTACCTTCTGTTTTACTTACATTTCCACAGTATACTGTTGAACTTATTTCACCTCCTTTTTAATATCTACTGCATAACTGTTATGTCATTCCTGCTAATTACAGTTTCCATTGGTCCGCATTTGTCCTCATATTCAGCTTACGCCTAAGTGATATATTCCAGGTGGATCTTCCTGAAAGGATGTCAGTTGGTTGCCCAAAGGTTGGGAATAGCTTTTACTTCTAGGCCTAATTAGGTGGTTGGATAGAGCATTCCTCTTCCCAAGACTTTGTGGATTAATTTTACTTCTCTGCAGAACACATTTGAATACAGGCCCTTTAAATCAGGATGCCAGGAAACAAATCATGAAAAGGCAACAGATGTCTTGTGTCTGTCGCTTAATAACTTTTGAGTCATGTAGTTTAATATTTTATGCACAGGGTATTGTACCTAAGAGGGAGGAAGTACCAGTAGACTGAGGAATCTAGCATAAGGAAAAACTTAATGAAGTGTGCTCTCCAACTATTATTTGTGTGATAAAATCAAGGAGGATGGAATGGGTGGGGCATGTGGCACATGTGGGAAGAAAACAAGTGCATAGGTTTTTGGCAGAAAAAACCTGAAGGAGGGAACCACATGGAAAACCTGGACATAAATGAATCTTAAACAAAATTGGAGGCCATGAACTAAATCAGGTTCAGGATAGGGAAAAATGGTGTGCTGTTGTGAGCACGGTGATGAATATTCTGATTCCATACAGTTCAGTGAATTTCTTGACTGGCTGAGCAAGGGCACACTCAGTGGCTGCTGCCTCTCCCCCAAAACCCCCAAAACCGAAGTTTTAAAAAACACAGATTTTGTAGACTCGATGCTATCAAAAGTTTTCACATGATTTACCTCTCAGCCACTGAAATCGTCTGATGACTAGTGCATTAGAATATTGAAAAATGAATTAATAAAATAAAAAAAAACGAAGTTGGACACTGAGTCATGGAACATGTATGTATATAAATGCATTTGCAAATAAGGTTATCTTACATTTATACTCATGACATGATTTTTTTAACAATTTTTGTATGTGGGCGCAGGGTCAGCCCACCCCACCCCAATGAAAAATTCTGGGTGTGCACTTAAGCTGAGGGACCAGGCTCATTGGAGTGAATTACAGTCTTAGTCGTATAACTGCAAAGTTTAACCCTTAGGCTGCTAATGTCATATATATATATATGGAGCGCCATGCTTGATGTTTCTAGATCACACACAACGACGCAGCACAGTCGGTAGGACTCCTCTGGACGAGTGATCGGCTCGTCGCAGAGACCTCTACCTGACAAC